>Ga0209358_10002463_pt1 | contig 14108 bp, 15 predicted proteins | sample LauGreFa1BDMLBSN_2_FD_187574 | JGI IMG/M metagenome (GOLD analysis project Ga0209358, IMG submission 187574) | Freshwater lake microbial communities from Lake Michigan, USA - Fa13.BD.MLB.SN (SPAdes) (version 2) | ecosystem: Environmental > Aquatic > Freshwater > Lake | place: Lake Michigan, USA... | reverse complement strand
AGGTGGCGGACTAGAGAAATCAGAGAAGAAAAATTCATCGCCGGCTCTGGCCACAATAAAAATCGACCAACGCGAGCTGAAGAAATCCATTGAGAAAACCGAGCGGGGATTATCGCGACGAGATGAAGAATTGATGAAACTCGAAGTTGAAATGGCAAGCGCTGACGTTTCCACTGACTTCACTCGATTAGCTCAGATTCATGAAGAGATTGAGCGGTTACGTCGCGAGAAAGAGGCGCTAGAGCAGGAGTGGCTTGCGCTTATGGAAGGTCTTGAGGGCAAGTAGTAAGGTTCCAATATGCGCCCAATCGTGCAAGTCTCCCTCGATCTCACCGATATTGATGAGGCAATGGAGATGGCTCATACCGCAATGCGCGCTGGAGTGGATTGGCTGGAGGCAGGAACTCCCTTCATTCTCGCTGAAGGGTTACATGGGGTGAAGGCTCTTCGAAAAGAGTTTCCGACTACTCCGATTGTTGCCGATTTGAAGACGATGGATGGCGGTTACTTAGAGGCAGAGATGATGGCTAAAGCTGGCGCAACTCATGTTGTGGTGATGGCGCGATCCCACCCGGAGACTATTAAATGTGTAGTGCAAGCTGGCAAAGATTTTGGCGCAGTCGTGATGGGCGACAACTTAGGTTGTCCAGACATGGTGCAAGGTGCTCGCGAGTTAGAGGAGCTTGGTTGCGACATAGTGATTCATCACATTGGATATGACGAACGTCGAGGCATCGCAGCTCGTGGTGAGCGCGCGCCAAACCCGCTCGATCAACTAAGAGAAATTGTCGATGCCGTTTCAGTTCCAGTGCAAGCAGTTGGTGGGTTGACGCTCGAACAGGCAATTAAAACTCCGGAGTATGGCGCACCGCTTGTTGTTATTGGCGCACCGCTTGCTATCGATGCCGATTCTTTTAGTCGTGGCGCAGGGAATGTTGAAGAGGTTCTTCGAAAGATTTGTGAACGCGTCCATGCATATGGTGATGTACCGGTAAAAGGGGAGAGGAAGTAAGCACTTAATGGGATCTCTTGGGGTAGTCAATTATGGAGCGCAGCCGCATAACGTCGAGCTCCGTGAGGTCGAGCGTCCAATTATTGGCGCTGATGATGTTCTTGTAGAGGTAGCCGCAGTAAGCGTCTGTGGGAGCGATCTCCATCAATGGACTGCTGACCATAGTTGGCCGGTTAATTACCCAGTTGTGCTCGGCCATGAATTCGGTGGGCGAATTGTTGAGGTAGGAGCGGCAATTTCACATTGGAAAATCGGTGATCGAGTTGTCAGTGAGACTGCAGCAATCATCGATCACAACTCACCGATGACTCGTATTGGGCGTTACAACCTCGACCCATCACGCAAGGGTTTTGGCTACGGCGTAAATGGCGCGATGACTAAATTTGTAAAAGTACCTGCACGTTGCCTCCATAAAATTCCCGATAACGTGCCCTTCGAACATGCTGCGCTCACCGAACCATGCTCCGTAGCTTTTAGCGCTGTAATTGCCCCTGGTTACATCAAGCCTGGTGATCGAGTTGTCGTATTAGGTCCGGGGCCAATTGGCGTGCTCTGCGCCGCAATGGCGAAGTTAGCTGGCGCAGAAGTTGCGCTCGTTGGTTTAGAGCGCGATCGAGAGCGCCTCAACGCTGCCAAAGCTTATGGCTGTGAGGTAATTATTGGTGATGCAAAGAGTTGGGCAGGCGCTGTTGATGGGTTGGGTGCTGATGGCGTTGTCGATGCAGCGGGGATATCTGCGACTTTAAAAATTGCACTGGAGTTAGTACGCCCAGCGGGTTGGATCGCAAAAGTGGGTTGGGGTCCACAACCACTTGATTTCTCGCTAGATCAATTAGTTCAAAAGAATGTGACCTTGCAGGGAAGTTTTAGCCATAACTGGCCAATGTGGGAGCGAGTATTACGAATGATGAGTACTGGACAACTAGATATCGGACCAGTTCTTGGCGGGATCTATCCGCTCGAAAAGTGGGAAGAGGCATTTGAAGCGATGCACTCTGGAAAGATTCTGAAAGCGGTATTAAGGCCATGAGTCCTATGAGCGCACGATTAAAAGAAAAAACAATCATTGTTACTGGCGGCACCTCTGGAATCGGAGCTGCTATCGCTCGAGCAATTGTCAATGAAGGCGGCCAAGTTCTTATCCATGGCATAAATAAAGAGGAAGGTGCTGCGCTAGTAGCAACATTGGGCAATCGCGCTGCGCTCTGTATCGCAGACCTTGCTCGAGAAGATGCACCTGAAGTAATTGTTAACGCTGCGCTCGCCGCTTTTGGAAAGATTGATGGCTTAGTTAATAACGCAGCGATTATTGAACGATCAAACCTTGGTGCGATTACACCAAATGGATTTGATCAGACGCTCGCAGTAAATACCAAAGCTCCGCTCTTTCTCATTCAAGCAGCGCACCCGCATTTAGTAAAAACCAAGGGATCGGTCCTTAATATTGGCTCCATCAATGCTTATGCTGGTGAATCGACGCTACTTGCCTACAGCATGAGTAAGGGCGCGCTCCAAACAATGACCCGAAACTTGGCAAATGCTTTGGGTGTCACGGGCGTCCGAATTAACTTAATTAATCCAGGTTGGATTCTTACCGAGCGCGAAGATCGCGATCAGGTAGCCCGCGGACTTGAAGTTGGTTGGCATCAGAAGCTAGATAGAAGCGCCATACCTCTCGGGGAAATGTCTACGCCAGAGAATCTTGCACATGCTGCGATTTATTGGCTCAGTGATGAGTCCTATCCCTTTACAGGATCGGTAGTTGAACTCGAGCAATTCTCGATTATCGGCAGAAATCCGGAGAAGCTCTAAATGCCAAAGATTGCCGCATTTCCCAAGGGATTTATTAAACAACTTGTCTCAGGCGAGATGAGTATCTATGAGTGGATTGATTTAGCGGCTGAACTCAAAATAGATGGTCTTGAGTTTTATAACGACTTTGCCGATGTGAAAGATCCGGCGAATTGGCCGAAGATTCGAAAAGCTGTTGAAGCGACGGGAATGGTAATTCCGATGATGTGCGCCTCGCCAGATTTCACAATCCCAGAAGCCGAAGGTCGTGCGCGCGAAGTGGCAAAAGAGATTGCCTCGATACGAATGAGCGCTGAACTTGGTGCGAAATACTGCCGTGTCCTCTCTGGTCAGCGACGTAAAACGATTACCCGCGAAGAGGGGTTGGGCTATGTCGTCGAATCGATTGAAGCATGTTTGCCAGAGGCTGAGAAGCTCGGCATCACCCTAATTCTTGAGAACCATTACAAAGATGATTTCTGGACTGAACCCGAATTTGCCCAGATGATGGATGTTTTTGTTGAACTTGTCAGTCGAATTGACTCACCTTGGTTTGGTGTCAATTTCGATCCCAGCAATGCGATTGCAGCAGGTGAAGAGCCGCTCGAGTTATTGGAGAAAGTCAAACATCGTGTAGTCACGATGCATGCCAGCGATCGGTATTTAGCCAATGGCACGATTGAAGATTTACGCGCACAAGAAGGTGGCACCGCTGGATATGTTTCATTCTTTAAGCATGGCGTGATTGGCAAAGGGCTCAACGATTACGATGCAATTTTTACAATCTTAAAAGGCGTTGGATTTGATGGTTGGATCAGCATTGAAGATGGCGTAGATGGCATGGAGCAGATGCACGAAAGCGCAGAATTTCTCAAGAGGAAAGTGAAAGAACACTGGGGATAGCGGTATCATCGCAGTATGGGCTCGCTCGCATTTACACTTGATTTAATTGCAACTTTTGCTTTCGCAGTGGTAGGCGCCCGAATTGCAATCAATCGAGGTATGGATTACGGCGGAATAATTCTGATTGCCCTTGTTGCCTCTATATCTGGTGGAACGCTTCGAAATATATTCCTCGGGCTAACACCATCGTGGCTAACAGAATTTGAATATTACGTGGCAGTAATTGTTGCGGTGATTTTTGCAATAGTTGCACCAGCAAAGAAACCGGTTGGTCTTTTTATTCTCTCTCTTGACACATTTGGTTTGGGCGTAGCAGTTGTCTCAGGAACACAATTTGCATTGGAGAAAGAGACCCCTTTTTACTCTGCAATTCTCTTGGGCGTTATCACCGCAGTAACAGGTGGATTACTTCGAGATGTGCTCTGTCAAGTAGAACCAATTCTCTTGCATAGAGAGACGATCGGAACATCTTCCGCGTTGGGCGCTAGCGCCTACGTATTGTTGGATTGGCTAAATGTCGCAACAACAATCTCTGCGCTTGCAGCTGGAATTGTTGTGATACTTGTGCGCGCAGTATCGATTAAATTCGACTTACATTTACCACGCGTAAAGTAAAGAAATCGACTACTTCTTTTCAGTAATTCGAGTGTTGATGCGGTACTTATTGATGTAATCGCGGTCAAGCTCCCACCCAAGACCTGGTCGATCGTTGAGTTGGAAATATCCATCATTAAGTCGTGGGCGATTAGCAATGATGTTGTGCCAGATTGGATCGCGATCTGGGTGGAAGTACTCAAGGTAGGTGCCATGTGGAATAGAGGCGAGCAAGTGCGAAGCAACCTGTGGCTCCTCATGGTGCGCCATCCGCACGTCATAAACAGTTGCCATTCCAGCTACTTTCCGCCATTCAGTAGGGCCACCCGACCAGGATGAATCGAAATTGCAGAAGTCGATTGAGCCAGTCTCCATAAGATCGCGGCAACCAGCAGCGGAAAATTCACTTTGACCAGCGCAAACTGGAACGCCACCAGCGAAGCGAACATCACGCATTGCGCGGCGATCGTTTTGCCATTGGCATGGCTCTTCAAACCAGAGGAGGTTGTCATCAGCAACGAGATGAGAGAATTTGATTGCATCTGCTGTTGAGTAGCCCTGGTTCGCATCGACGGCAATGCGGAACTTCTCGCCACCAACTTTTCGAGCTTCTTTAAAGCGCTTGGCATCTTCTTCTGGAGTGAGGCCGCCGATTTTAAATTTCATTCCTGCAAACTCTTCTTTGAGAAGGTACTCCACCTCTTCTTTGATTGTGAGGTTACTTCCGTAGTACCCACCAATAGTGATAACAGGAACGGAGGAGCGATATCCGCCCCAAAGTTTCCATAGTGGCACGTTAAGCGAACGACCAAAGAGATCCCAAAGCGTGACATCAAGCGATGCGCAAGCAACAAGTCCTAATCTGCGATCGCGAAGGATGTCCCAGGTTGCGGGTCGAGCCAATTCCCAACACTTCTCGATTGCCGAACCATCTTGGCCAATAAGCGCTGGTGCAATTTCATCGTGGATGATGCCATCAATCTCAGCGAGACCAGCATCTTCATCACCTGCATACGCCTCACCAATCAAACCGCTGGCAGTGTGCACGCGCGTGATGATTGTTGAGCGATGAGTCATCTTGTAATGGCTACCTTTATAGGTGCGCGCAAGAGGGACTCGTACTTGTTCAGTTTCGATAGCGGTGATTGTTAGGTCCATGGCGTTTAAAAATTCCCTCTCGTAATTTCCAGAAATATCAGTTAGATTCTGGTAACGATTCCATTCAGGAAGATAGTGGAATCGGGGCAAAAGTGTCAAGGGGTGATACGCGATGGAAGCTCCAGTAACTATTCGAGATGTAGCCGCACGCGCCGGTGTCGCGTTATCAAGTGTCAGTCGCGTTCTCTCAGGCCACCCTGATGTATCGGCAAGCATGCGCGCAAAGGTAGAAGAGGCAGCGCAAGCGCTTGGTTATGAACCAGATCTCCTTGCTCAATCTTTACGCAGCGGCGCTACCCGAACAATTGGCTTCATCATTCGTGATATTGCCAATCCACTCTTTGCCGTTGTCGCACGAGCATGTGAGCAAGAGTTGCGCAGAAATGGTTACTCACTAATTTTGATGAACTCTGATGGGAGCGTCGAAACTGAATCAAAGAATTTCGCGCTATTAAGACGGAGAAGAGTTGATGGCGTTATTGCCTCACTTGTTGCCGAAGATTCACCCTATGTGAAAAAAACTATTCTTTCGCTCCGCGCACCGCTTGTTCTTCTTGATCGCGACGTGAAAGGTTTAAATGCAAGCGCTGTTATCACCGACCATGCGATGGGCGTGAAATCTGCAACCAAACACCTCATTGAAGCCGGACATCGTGACATTGCCTTTATCTCTGGCGCTGCCAATGTTTATACAACACGAAATCGCATCAAGGGATTTAGCGAAGCCTTTGCAGAAGCAGGCTTGCCTCTTCCAGAGAAATTAATTGCCCTCGGGGGATTTGATGCTGAATATGCGTTGATTCATGCCCGACATTTTCTGCTCAAGAACCCGCGACCTACGGCATTCATCGCAGGTGGTATTGGTTCAACCGCCGGTGTAGTGCGCGCTTTCAATGAAATGAATTTGAAGATTGGCAATGACATTGCGTTAGTTGCTTTGGATGAATGGCCTTTATTTGATGTTTTCGCAACCGATGTCTCCTCTGTTTACAGAGACCCAGAGGCAATTGGTAGCGAAGCAGCCCATTTAATTTTAGAAGTGCTTAATGGGAACGAGCCGCGTGAATCAGTGATAGATACTAAGTTCACCGCCCGTGCAAGTAGTCAAGGTGGGCACTAAATGTCCGAACAAGTAACGAACGCCGAGCGGTTAATCCGAGAGCTAGTTGATTATTCAACGCTTAACCGAACTGAAGAGCTGCTGCGACGGCTAGAGGTTTTACTTGCAGATTTCGTAATATGCGTCGCCAGCGGAAACAAACTTCAACCAGGAGATTCACTACTCAAAAATGATGGTGCAATTGGGCTCGCTACGCGATTAGCAAGTCAATCAGCCTTCGAAGATAAAGATGATTTGGATTGGTCTGCTGTTAACCACCCTGGATCAGTTGTTTTTGCAACAAGTTTTGCGATTGCGCTAGAAAATCCCAAGTATCGAGAGAATTTCCTCACCTCTGCTCTGGCAGGAATGCGCGCTAGCGCCTCTGCCGCCCATTTCTTCGGTCCAGGACATCGGAAGCGTTGGCATATCACTGCAACGGCAGGCACCTTTGGCGCTGTCTGCGCAGCATCGGCAGCAATTGGATTAAATAATGTAAGCGCGCAACGCGCATTTCATCTTGCCGGCACAAATATGGGCGGCTTAGGGCAGGTTTCGCGTGAACTACAGGGAACACCGCGATTTAATCGAGCAGCTGCAGCAGCGCTTGGAGTTGCCTCTGCATTTGGTGCATACGAATCAATTCCAGCAATTGAGAATCTCTGGGATGGCGATCGAGGTTTATTGGAAGTATTTGATCTTGCCGGAACTATCACCGACGGTGCGCTCATTAAAGATGGCATCTCAACGGTAAGAGTCCGCACTTTCCCAGCTACAGGGTTTATTCAAAGCGCACTGCTTGGTGTCAGTCAATTAGCCCAACGCCATGGTGATAGTGGTGCGCTCAAGAAGCTCACCGTCACTGTGAATGGCGGTGTCTTTCCTATTCTTAACGATCCACGAAAAGAACGGTGGTGGAGCCTTGCTCTCAACAGCGCCGCCGCGTGGGCATCGAAAGATCCCATGATTTTGACGCCCGCTCCAGAGATTGAAGGATTAGTTTCCGCGGTTGGTGGAGATATTCCATTAGGTAGCGCACATATTCTCCTCGAGACTTCTGCAGAAACGTATGAATTAACCGTTAATCAGGCTCCCGGTCTTGATCTATTTTCTCCAACTGAAGTTTCTTGGCGAGAGCGGAAGTGGCTTTCCATGATTGGCCCGGAATATAGTGAAGTTCTCGATTGTGCAAAGTCATTAATAAGTGGAAAAGATGGCGATGACACTTGGATAAAACTAAATAAGTTTTTGCGAGAGGGATAATCGATATGGCGCTGCACCCGAAGATAAAAGAGTTTCAAGATATGTTGGCAAAAAATCCGGCCAAACCACAGTGGGAATCCACACCTGCCGAAGTGCGCGCAACAGCAATTTCGAAATGGCAGCCGCAATATTTAGGAACTGCAGATAACGTTGCAAAAATTGAGTATCGATTTTTCTCTGGGCCAACAGCAGAGCTTCCAGTAAAAATTTATACCCCACATGGAGTAGGTCCATTTCCTGCAGTGGTGCTTTTTCATGGTGGTGGATGGGTCGCTGGAAATATCGAAATTAACGGTGTGCAACATCAGCAAATTGCGCACGAAAGCAGAGCAGTAGTAGTCGCTGTTAATTACCAAAAAGCTCCCGAGCATGCTTTCCCAATCCCATTCGATGATTGCTATGCGACCTTAGAGTGGGTTGTGGCAAATGCTCAGGCGCTACAGATTAATGTTGATGAAATTGGAGTTGCCGGAGATAGCGCTGGTGGCAACCTTGCAGCAGCAGTGGCGCTCAAGGCTCGAGATGTGAAAGGGCCAAAGATAGCCTTTCAAATACTTATCTACCCAGCAGTTGATTACAAATTCGATTACCCATCGATGATTGATAATGCAACCGGATACTCACTAACAACACAAGGAATGAAGTGGTACTGGGATCAATATATGAATAACGAAGCAGATCTTGCCAATCCATATTTCAGACCAATGGTTGCAAAAGATCTCTCCGATTTACCCCCAGCATTTACCATCACTGCTGAACTTGATCCGCTCCGTGATGAGGGTGAAATTTACGCACAACGTTTACAAGAGGCTGGCGTGACTAGCGTGGTCAAGCGATACGACTCATTGATTCATGGATTTATGTTGATGCAGGGCTTCTTGCCCGAAGCGCGCGAAGCAGTTAGTGATATTGCGGAAAATATCCGCGAGTTTATCAATCCGAGGACCTCATGACACACATTACTGGCTTCTTCCATGGTGGCATCACTGTTAAAGATATGGATAAATCTCTGGCGTTCTACCGAGATGGTCTTGAACTTGAAGTTGAATTCGATGTCATAAACGGTGCAGATTACCTCCGTAAAGTTTTGGCACTCCCTTTCTCGGAAATTAGAATTGTTTACCTAAGAATTCCTAACTCTGGTTTTGTTGAGTTGCTCGAGTATCGCGGTTTAGAACGTCAACCCGCATCATCGCGCCCCTCTGATTATGGCGCTGGACATCTATGTCTCTACGTTGACGATATCGATGCGCTCGTTGCCCGCATGCATGGTCTGGGGTATGCATCGCGTAGCGAGGCGGCAGTCGATATTGTTGCGGGACCGAATATCGGAGCGAAGGTTGTTTACCTGATAGATCCTGATGGTTATTGCGTCGAACTCTTTCAAAAACCAATCAAGAGTTAGAACATCACACTTCCACCATCTTGGCTGAGCGCTTGGCCAGTGATGTATTTTGCTTCATCGGTGATCAGGAAATGAATCAATCCGGCAATTTCAGATGGCTTTGCTGCTCGTTTCATCGGGATGCTATCAAGGCGCGTACTTTCCATATCACTATAAGGAATCTCGCGGAGCTCTGATAGTCGATGAAGAACATGCTCTTGCATAGGCGTATCAGTTATGCCGGGAAGTACCGCATTTACATTGATATTTCTTGATGCGAGGACGTGTGCCCAAGAGCGGGTCATCGCAAGCAGCGCAGTTTTTGAGGATGCATAGATCGCAGTTTCTGGAGTAACGGTAAGTCGCGCAGAAACTGATGAGAGATTAACGATGGAACCACCATCATTCATCGCTTCGCTTAGATGGTTCATCAGATACCACGGCGCTTCAACGTTAACCGCATAAATATCGCGAATATCTTGGGTAGTGAATTCTCGAATCTTCTTCAATCGAATAAGCGCTGCACCATTAATCAACGCATGAGCGCCTTTGCCAGCTTTTACTACTTCGGCGCGTCCGTGATCGCTGGATAAATCAACAACTAGACGGTCTATCCCAGAGACTTCAGCGAGTTGCGCACCATTGATATCAACACCAATGACTCGCATACCTTCATCGCGCAATCGTTCGGCTACCGCTCGGCAAATTCCACTAGATGCACCAGTAACTACAGCCAACTTACCTTTAATGCTCATGTACGTGCCATCTCTTTTCTGGCGAAGGCAATTGCTTGCTTTGCCACTTCAATTTCAGCAAGACCAGTATTCAGATTAGAGAGTTCAATCACAACTGGATCAGTGAAATTTCGTTCACGCAAAATTTCCAGACATTTATCGGCGTAGGTATCACCTTGACCGTAGTAAACAGTAGGCCACCATCCTGTGGGCGCTTCATGCCCCGGTAGGCGCAACGTCTCTTTTAACTGAATCATAAAAACTCGCGAAAGATCGAGCGTGCGCAAGAGCTCAAGATGATCGTCGCCAACTCGTTTGGCATTTCCAGTATCTAAACAGAGCCCAAGAGCTGGATTTCCAACGGAATCGATAAGTTCCACCAATCGCATTACCGGGAAATCGGCGTGGTTCTCAATAGAGAGGCGAATACCCAGTTCACTAGCCAAAGCTGCAGCTTCGCGAAGTTGTGGCCGGAGAATCTCATGTCGCTGCGAAATTGAGTCGGCAAAATTCTTCTGATTGCCCAGCACGATTCGCATCTGGGTCGCCCCAACCTTGGCAGCAAGTTTGAGGTAGTGGAGTACGCTCGCTTGCGCTTGCTCATTCTTGCCCCCGTTATATCCATTTGGATGGCCCCAAGTAAAAACAATCTCGCGCTCTGGGCGCTGCCACCTATGTAGCTCGGCAATCACCTCGTCGTCACCTGGCATGTAAGCAGTCTGAATTGATGCCAATGTGATCTCTTCGCTATCGCAGAAATTTAAGAAGTCTCGCAGTCTCCATTTAGTTTCGGGGAGCGTCTCCCATGCTGTTGTTTCACCATAGAAGCGATGAAAGCTATAGCTATCTAGACCTAATCTCATCGAGATAACCAGCCACCATCTACTGGAAGAAGAACGCCATGAAGATAATCGGAGGCAGCAGCGGCAAGAAAGAGCGCGGGGCCAACTAAATCTTCGGGTTCGCCCCATCGACCACTGGTTAACCGTGCGAGCACTTGATCATGTCGAACTGGATCTGTCCAGATATGTTTATTTAATTTGGTTTTGATATACCCGGGCGCAATTGCGTTGACATTAACGCCATGTGGCGCCCACTCATTAGAGAGCGCTTTTGTCAGCTGACCAACTCCACCTTTTGCAGCTGCATATCCCGAAGCGTTTAGTCCACCTTGAAAGGTGAGCATTGAAGCAATGTTGATAATTTTCCCTTTCTTACGCTCAATCATTTGCGGTGCCACCGCTTGCGCTAATCGAAAGGTGGCGGTGAGATTCACTTGAATCTGTTCGTGCCATGTTTCAAGAGACATTTGCGTTGCTGGCCCCGGAAAAACATTTCCATGCGCTTGAATCAGCACATCAATACCGCCAAGGCTTTCATTGGCTTTAGAAATAAATTGTTGGATTGAACCATCTGACGCTAAGTCTGCTTCAATAAATTGAACGTTCGGATTACCTGAGTGTGTTGCACGCGCCTGAACTGCTGATTCTTCGCTCCGCGCGCTCACCACAACTTTGGTTCCAGCGGCAAGGAACCCGGAAACCAGCCCTGCGCCGATACCACCGGTACCACCGGTAATAACGACTCGTTTTCCGGAAATGTTGAAGAGGTCATCGATAATCGCCATGAAGTGCTCCATCTCTCAAGGGCTAAGTATTGAGTATTGCCTAGCTGCTCCCTAATATCTAGATTATCCGGGTAGCGGGAATTTCTTTCACTAAGTGATCGGGAGTTTGGATATGAGCATGAGTTGGCGAAGCGATGCAGGGCTAGTTGGAAAATCTGTTGTAGTAACAGGTGCCGCTGGTGGAATCGGAAGCGCTGTCGCGCGGGGTTTCGCCGAAGCTGGCTCAAAAGTTCTCTTGGTAGATATACCAAGCGCGCCACTTGATGATGTTCTCAAAACGTTAGCCGGAACTGGCCACCAAATTTTTCCGTGTGATCTCGCCGATCTCAAAGGCCATGCCAAAATATTTGAAAAAGCCGCAGAGGCAGCCGAAGTAGTTGCTCTTGCGCACTGCGCCGCAGTTCTTCGTCGTCGTGCCACAGTTGATGATGTCACTGAAGAGGATTGGGATCTTCAGATTGATGTAAATATGAAGGCAACATTCTTCTTAAATCGTTCTGCTCGAGATCACTTTAAGAAACATGGCACCAAAGGGTCAATCGTTAATTTCTCATCACAAGGTTGGTGGACTGGCGGCTTCGGTGGTTCAGTTGTTTATGCCGGCAGTAAGGGCGGTGTAGTTTCGATGACTAAGGGACTTGCACGCTCCTTTGCTCCCGACGGAGTGCGTGTAAATGCAGTTGCACCTGGCGGAGTGGATACGTTGATGATGACCGGCAATCAAACGCCCGAAGCGCTTGCATCATTTGTGAGCATGATTCCGATGGGCAGACTTGCAGCTCCTGAAGAGATGGTGGGGCCGGTTATTTTCCTTGCATCAGAAGCTTCCAGTTATGTCACCGGAACGGTAGCGAACGTTTCCGGCGGACAATTAATGTATTAAACGGTAAGACTGAGCGCTGCAATCCCAAGAGCGGTCAAAACCGCGCTGATAATCACAGCGCGATCAGGGCGTTTCTTGTAGGCAACTGTTTCAATCAAAATTACGGTGATTGGAATTGTGGCAAGGAACGTTTGGACCACTAATGGACTGCCATTTTGAATTGCAGTGATGGAAGTCATCCAACCTATTGCCATGAAAAAAGAGCGACGAACTAACTCGTAAAAGTCGCGAATCTTTAACCCAATAGGTGGAAAGAGCACGATAAACGCGAGCCCTGCGATTACCTGCCGAGCAACGAAAGTTTCCGGCATTCCTACGCCTTCATTGGCAAGCAGCTTTGCGATGATAGTCACTGCGCCATTTCCTAACGCAGCAATCAGCATGAAAACGATGGTCTTTGCAGAGTTCAATCCAGAGATTGAATTTCGAAGTGGATAGAGCGTGATTGCCATAAGGAAAGTAACGAGCAGAATTTGCGTGGTAGAAATCGAAGCGCTCAAAAAGAAAGGGGAGAGTAAAAGCACAACAGCTGGTGCCATAGCTGGAGCGACTGAACTAACAGATGCAGTGCTCTTTGCAACCATAGAAAAGAGGATGTATGCGACTAGACCGCTAGATAGTGCAGCGATGATATGTAAATAAGGGACAGGCCCAGTGATCAGTTTCCAGGACGGTCCAGTACCAAGAAAGGGGAGTGCGAAGAGAGCATTGAGAAGGAATAGCGGTCCAATTGCTTTGAAAATCGAAATTCGCAGTGTGACACCTTTGGTGAAAAAAGTTCCGAAGGCAAAAGCGAAAGCAGCAGCGCTAGCAAAGAGGTAGAACAGCGCGATTACCTCATTTCAAATTGATGGAATTCCCGTTATTCTGACTGTACACCTGGAGAGAGTAGAAAAGGCAAGGGGCGGATATGAGCGCGCAGGAGAGTGGAGCAGCCAAATTTCTTGTGGGGGAGTATTTCAAGAACCCTTATCCGGTCTATCGCCAGTTGCTAGAGGAATCTCCAATATTTTGGAGCGATATCGCTCGAGCATGGATTGTCACGCCTTTTGATGAGGTCGAAAACGGTCTCAATAGCGATGATGTCTTTAATCAAAGTGAGCGAATGACCAAGGCCTCTTCGCATCTGACTTCAGAGCAGTTAGCTACCTTGCCGCATATTCTTACAAACCTAAGTAATTGGATTGTCTTCAAAGATCCACCAGGTCACACCCGGCTTCGCAGACTCATTAGTAAATCTTTTACACCCAGAAGTATTGCTGCATTCGAACCCAAGATAGAGAAGATTGTCAGTGAATTATTAGATAACGCAATGGCAAAACCCGTATTCAACTTAGTAGATGATTTCTCTTTTCAATTGCCGGCAATTGTCATCTGTGAACTTTTAGGAATACCACTTGAGAAACAGTGGGATCTCAAGCGCTGGTCTGATGGCGTTGCTGGTTTCACTGCATCGGCACGTATCACAACCGAGCAGGCCGCACACGCTGAAGAGGTAGCGCGCGAAGCCGAAGAGTATTTAATGGGTCTTTTTGCAGAGTTACGCGAACGGCCAAATGATGGCTTATTGAGCAAAATTCTCAACGCACCAAAGGATGAAAGCGGTGATGGATTAACCGATAAAGAAATTGTTGGTCTTACCATTCAATTATTCTTTGCT
>Ga0209358_10002462_pt1 | contig 14115 bp, 9 predicted proteins | sample LauGreFa1BDMLBSN_2_FD_187574 | JGI IMG/M metagenome (GOLD analysis project Ga0209358, IMG submission 187574) | Freshwater lake microbial communities from Lake Michigan, USA - Fa13.BD.MLB.SN (SPAdes) (version 2) | ecosystem: Environmental > Aquatic > Freshwater > Lake | place: Lake Michigan, USA... | reverse complement strand
CTCGTTGCCGGGGTTGCTGTGAAACGCGAACACCGATGCAGTGGCCGCGCTCGCCGCGGCCATGGATGCGAGTGCTGCCGAAAGTCCCATCATTGCCATCCTGTTCATGCCTCTCTCCTTCCGAACCTCATGCGAATCGCCTGCACCGGTTGCAGGCCAAGCGAGGCTAGAGGTGCGGTCTCGAAGGACAAGCGTCTCGGCTCATTTCGCAGCGACTCGCCGCGGATGCGGGACACGTCCCCGCGGAGCGATGCGATACTCCGTCCATGCAACCGCTCATCGCCGCCACAATGCTCGCCCTCGCACCGCTCATGCAGGATGCGCCTGCCAAGGTGCCTGCGGTACAGGCGCCAGCACCGGGTCGCATGGGTGCGCCTGTCGATGTGTTCGTGGGCGGCGAGGGCGGCAGCCCCGTGTACCGCATTCCCGCGATCACCAGCGTGCGCACGAAGGACGGTGCGACGCGCCTGCTCGCGTTCGCGGAGGCGCGTGGGACACTCGCCGATGTCGGCGCCAATGACCTCGCGCTGCGCATGAGCGACGACCGGGGCGCGACCTGGTCGGACTACCGCGTGATCGCCGATGTACCCGCGCGCTCACTCAACAATCCCTGCGTGGTCGCGCTGCACTCCGGCGCGCACGCGGGGCGCGTGCTGCTCATGTTTCAGTCGTATCCCGAGGGCAAGAACGAGGCCGCGGTGACGGAGGGCTTCGGCACGGGCGCGCCCGGCGAGCTCATCTGCCGCACCTTCACCATGCACTCCGACGATGCAGGCAGGACGTGGTCCGAGTCCCGCGAGGTCACGCGCAGCGTCAAGCGCGCGAAGGGTGCGACGAGCACGGCCACCGGCCCCGGGATCGGCATCCAGCTCGCGCACGGCCCGCACGCGGGCCGCGTGATCATGCCGTTCAACGAGGGCCCTTACGACCGGTGGCGCGTGTACGCCGCGTACAGCGACGATGGGGGCGACAGCTGGATGCTCGGCGATGCCGCGCCCAACGATGAGCGCGGCCTCGGCAACGAGGTGCAGATGTTCGAGCGCGCCGACGGCTCGGTGGTGCTCAACGCGCGGCAGCATCTCGGCGCCAAGCGGCGCAAGACGGCGGTATCGATCGATGGCGGCGCAACATGGTCGCGGCTGGCCGATGTGCCCGATCTGCCCGACCCCACCTGCATGGCGGGCGTGCTCGCACTCGGCGGCGGCGTCGTGGTCTTCTCCGGTTGCGACAGCGAGTCGCGCCGCGCGCTCGGCACGCTGTGGATCTCGCGCGACGAGGGCCGCACCTGGCCCGAGAAGGTGCTCATCGAGCCCGAGGGCTTCGCCTACAGCGTGCCGGTGCGGCTCGACGGTGGCGCCGATGGCGCGGCCGCCGAGGTCGGTGTGCTCTACGAGGCAGCCGGCTACAAGCGCATCGCGCTGCGGCGCGTCATGGTGCCGGCCGCAGCGCCGTCCGCCGCAGCGACGCCCGCTGCACGCTGATGGGAACAAGGCTGCGCACCTCTCCGTCTGGCCCGGTGGTCAGCGTGTCCCGGTCGGCGGCCGTGACCATCTCCACCTCGATGCGTTCGCCGTTTGCATCGCGTACGAGCTGCTCGCGCACGGTCACATTCGCGCCGCCGATGCTGAACCAGCTGTAGAGCGCCTCTCCATGCACGCGTGCCTCGAGCACGATGCCGTTGCGCTCGTCGATGGCGTAGCTGCCCGCGGCCGGGTCGCGGGTCAGCAACTGGTACTCGCGCACCTGCCTCCCGGCGGCACCGTCGTACACGATCGTCCACGCCAGGCGGTCGGCGGCGATCGATGGACCGATGACGAGCTCCATGCGCACCTCTCCCTCGCTTGGCCGCGCACCGTGCATCTCGAGCGTACCTGACCAGTGGCCCATCCAGTCGTCGGGGAATCGCGCGGGCGCGCGCGGGTCCGAGGTGCAGCCACCGAAGAGGGTGGCCGCGGCCAAGGCGGTCGTGGCGGCGGTCGTGGCCGCGGTCGAGGCGGTCGCGGCGGCGCGGGACCGCGCGCGTGCGGCGTTGTCTGCGATCACGGCGAAGTGGGCGTGCATCGCAGCACGGTACCGAGATGCCTGTAGGATGGGCCTCGATCCGCACGACTCCCGAGGCAACCATGCACCGACTCATCGCCGTCTCACTCGCCAGCTGCGCTTCCGCGTTCGCACTCGCCGCTGCGGTGCCGTTCATCGGACCCGCCAGCGCGACCACCGCCGCGTTCCCGTCCGCCACCTCCAGTGCGCAGGCCGCTGCGGCCACCACGCCCAATATCACGCTCGACCCCGTGCACTCGATGGCGGTGTTCCGCGTCCAGCACCTTGGTGCCGGGTTCTTCTGGGGTCGGTTCAACGAGCTTGGCGGCACCGTCACCTGGCCGCTCGACGGCAGCGCCGCGCCCGTGTTCGATGTCACGGCGCAAGTCAACAAGGTCGACACCGGTAGCGAGAAGCTCGACGGCAACCTGCAGGGGCCGAACTTCTTCAACCAGGCCGAGTTCCCCACCATCGCCTTCAAGTCCGCCGGCGCCACCAAGGTGGGTGACAACCACTGGACCGTGCAGGGCGACCTCACGCTGCGCGGCGTGACCAAGACGATCGCGGTCGACTGCCACATGGTCGGCGTGGGCAAGGGCCCCACGGGACCCAAGGTCGGCTTCGAGTGCACCTTCACCATCAACCGCGCCGACTACGGCATGAAGTGGGGCATCGATGCCCCCAAGGGTGCGCTCGGCAACGAGGTGCGGATGATCATCGCCATGGAGGGTGACGCTGCCAAGCCGCAGCAGTGAGCGGAGCGCGAGGCGATCCGGCCGTGGTGTGCGCGCACGCGCACGCGGTCGGACTTGCGCGGCGCCGCATCGGCACGCATGAACAAGCCCGCGTGATGGAACCTGCATGAGCGACCCCGCATGAACGAAATCGCAGCCTACATCCTCGAGGTCGTGTTCATCCCCGCGCTCATCGCCACCGTGTTCGCGGGGTTGTTCCTCCTGCGGCCGCTGCGGCGGCGCAGTTGGCTCGTCGAGGCGGGTGTCGCGAGCGGGCTCGCGCTGGCCTTCCTCCTCAGCTTTGTCGCCGAGCTCGACTGGCGCGCGGTGGCGCGGCAGGTCGTGACGATCGAGGGCGACGACGCGCCGTTCGAGCGCTGGCATCGGCTGGGGCTCTCGGCGCTGGTGCTGATCGCACTCGCCTGGGGCATGAGCCTTCGCCGCCGCCTCGTTCCGGTGGCGCACGGCATGCTCGCGACCCTGGGGATCGCCGTGGTGGCGGCGCTGCTCGCGGGATTCTTCGTGCGCTACCCCGGCAGCACGGTGCTCATCCAGTGCCTGCAGGGGCTGCTTGTCTTCGCGTCGATCGCACTCTGGGCGCTCACCAACCAAGGCGTGCTGTGGAGCGCGTGGGTGGTGTTCGGCGTGCTCGGCGCACTATGTGCGCTTGGCGGCTTCGCGTCGCTGGCGGTCATGTGCGGAGCGGTGAGCGTGGCGGGATTCGGCATGGCCAGCGTCGCCGCGGTGCTCGGTCGCGGGTCGCCGCGCCCGGAGCCGGTGCGCCCGCACGGGGCCATTCCGATCGTGCTCGGTGCGCTCACGGCGCTGATTGCCCGCTGCGGCATGGTGTACGACACGGCGGGCACTTCGCCCGCTGTGTGGACGGCTGCGGCGCTGCTGCCCGCGGGCTCGCTCTTCTTCAGTCGGCGTTTCCGCGACGCCGTGCGCCCCGCGGCCAAGACGTTCTGGAGCTGGATCGGCGTGGCGCTGCTCGGAGCGGCGCTGCTCGGGTATGTCGCGGGCAGCCAGGCGTTCAAGGGTGGCCCGGCCTCCGGTGAGTCCGACGATGATCTCGCCGACATGTACGGCGGCTGACCGCGCGCCTCAACAGCCTGCGCCCGCCTCGTCGAACATGATCTCGAACGAACCGCGCGCCGCTGGGGCATGCTGGTCGTCGTTCCAGATGCCAAAGCGCACCGCGAGCCGCTTGGCCTCGGTGCTGCCGCGCGAGGCGGCGTGCGACACATCGATGCGCACGCGCACGGCGCGGTCGGTGCGGATCTGCTGCGCCATGCGCAGATCGAGCGATGTGCCCCACACGGGAAACGCCTTCGTCTGGTAGCCAAGCACCGAGAGCACCGACACGATCGCGGCATCGCCCGCAAGGCGGATGGCGAGCGGCATCGACACGAAGCCCACGGGGCTGTCGACATCGAGTGTGAATTCGTACGCGCGCGCGCCCACCGACTGCGCGTCGCGGTACTCCCAGCGCTCCTCGCACAGCTGCTCGCGCAGCACGCGGCTGGTAAGCGCGGCGATGCCCGCGCCGTCGAGCAAACGCGCGCGGTCGATGGCGGTGCCGGCGGAGCGATCCACCGCAGGCTCGGCGGCGACTCCCGCTGCGGCGCCCCAGCCCGCGGCCGCACCCCACGCGTGGGTGCGGGCGAGCGGCTCGTCCAGCGAACTCGCTCGCTCGCTCGTGCGGTGCAGGACGCCGGCTTCGTCAACCACCACGGTCCCGCCCGAGCGACGCCCGTTGAAGGTGCTCGCCAGCGCCGCGCAGTAGGCGCCGGTGTGCTGCACGAGCACGGGATCGCCCACGGAGAGCGCGGAGGCATCCGTCGACGGCAGCAGCGTGTCGCCCGAGAAGCACAGCGGGCCGCCGAGCGCATCGGGTCCGGTCATCGGCAGCGGGCGTCCGTCGGGCCCGAGCATGCGGTGGCGCCAGTTGAGCAGCGTGATCTTGGCCAGCTGGTCGCTGCCGATGTCGGCGATGGCCCAGCGGGTGCCGCGCGTCGACTTGACCGCGGTGATCGTGCCGAGCAGCGCCACGGCGTTGCCCACGAGGGCGTGGCCCGGCTCGAACCAGTGCGCGAAGCGCGGCGAGAGGTGCGGCGTGATCGACTCGGCGAGGGCCTCGATGGACGGGAAGCGGTCGGTGTCGGTGAAGGGGATGCCGAGGCCGCCGCCGAGGTCGAGGATGGTGATGCGATGCGCCGTGGTGCGGGCGATCTCGCTGGCGATCGACTGGAGGTGCTCGGCGAGCGCGAGGAATGGCTCCTCGTGGTCCATCTGCGTGCCCACGTGCGCGTGCAGGCCGCTCACCTGCAGGTGGCGGACATCGGCGAGGAGGCCGGGGATCTCCTCGCTCGGGATGCCGAACTTGCCGTTTCTGCGCGCGTGCGACGTGAGTTCGCTCCACGACTCGCTGCGGCGGTAGCGGATGTCGATCGAGGGATTCACACGCACGAGGAGGCGGGCCGAGGGGGCGGGCGACGCACCCACGGCGGCGCGGGCGTCGAGTGCGCGCAGCATGTCGGCGGAGTCGGCGACGACGGTGCCGCCTTCGACAAGGAGCTGCCACGCGGCGTCGAGGTCGGGCGCGGGTGATCCGTAGACAAGGCGTTCGGCGGGGAAGCCTGCGAGCCGCGCCAGGAGGATCTCCGTGGGCGATGCGCATTCGGCGCGTGCGCCCGCGGCGGCGAGGATCTCGAGGATGGCGGGCGAGGGGTTGGCCTTGACGGGATAGCAGACGCGGTCCGCGGCGCCGGCGAGCGTGGTCCATGCGGCGAGGTTCCGGCGGAGCTGTGGGGCCGACACGATCCAGAGGCACGAGCCGAAGCGGGACTGGATGTCGCGGAGGTCGAGGTCGGCGGACCAGGACTCAAGCGTGGCGAGTGCGGAGTGCGGCGCCGCGCGCGGAATCTCGATGTCCAGCAGGACACACGACGGGATGCGCTGGGCGGGAGCGACCGACGGAAGGGTGGACGGCGCGGACAGGATGGCGGGCTTGGTGCGGTTCGACATGGCTCCTCGTTTCCGAGGGCGCGCGGACGCGCGGTGCCCTCGTGGGGTTTCCGCCTGAGCCGTGGCGATCTCTCAGTGAGCGGACGAAAAGGAGTTGGCTGAGGGCGTGATGGTGTAAGCCTCTGTCGCAAATGGCTTTCGGATGTCAAATCGGCGGGCGTCAGGCTTGCCTGTCCTGTTTGGACGCACGTGCCTAGACGCACGTGCCTGTCCCGTCCGGGCTGTGGTTGGCTTGCCTGTCCTGTTCGGGCTCGGGATGACTTGCCTGTCCCATCTGCTCTCCATCTGGACTTCCATTCGGACTCACGTGCCTGTCCTGTCTGGACGGAGCCAGGCGGGCGGCGTGGCTTGCCTGTCCTGTTTCGCGGCGACGCGGACCGTGGCTTGCCTGTCCCATCTCGGGCGGAGACGGTTGGCGGGGGATCGCCATACGCTGCCCCTATGCGTCACTTCCTGCTTGTTGCCGCCGTTCTCGCTGCTCCCACCTCGATTGCGTCGTCCGCGACCATTCCCGCGGCCATCGCCGCGCAGGAGGCCGACGATCTCGTCGCCGAAGTCGTTGCCGCCAACGCGGGCGTGTCCGAGGTCACGCTCTACCAGGGCCGCGCGATGGTCTCGCGAACCGCGCAGTCGCCTGCGCGCGAGGGGCTCTTCGAGATCCGCTTCGAGCAGCTGCCTCCCGCGCTCGATCCATCATCGCTGCAGGCGACGGTGCGCAGCGACCGCGGAGGCGCCAAGCTCCTCGATGTGCGCTTCGAGGAGACCGTCACGCCGACTGATGTCACCAACAACCCCGAGCTCCGGGATGCGATCGACAGGCTCGAGGCCGCGCGTCGGCTCATGGAGTCGCTCAACATGAAGCTGTCGGCCATCAACGACCGCTACACGCTGCTCAACTCCATCCGCCAGAAGACCGCGACCGAGAGCGCCAAGGACTTCGGGTCCAAGGACCTCGACCCCGAGGCGCTCGCCAAGCAGATCGCCTTCCTCGATGCCGCGCAGGCGCAGCTCATCGCCGACCGCGCCGACCTCGACAACGCGATCCGCGCCAACAATGACGAGACCAAGGCCCTCACCGCCAAGGTCAATGCCCTCGGTGGGCAAACCAAGGTCGAGCGCACGGCCGTCGTGAGCGTCGGCCAGTCGATCGCGCAGTCGGCGGAGGTCACGCTGCGCTACCTCGTGGGCAACGCGGGCTGGCAGCCGCGCTACGCGGTGCGCGCCGACGCCGACGCGGGCTCGCTCGTCATCGAGTACGACGCCGACATTCGCCAGGCCACCGGCGAGGACTGGGAGAATGTCCGGCTCACGCTCTCCACTGCCCAGCCCACGCAGAAGGCGGCCCCCAACGAGGTGCCGCCCGCATTCGTCGACATCTTCGTGCCGCCGCCGCCGGAGTCGGCCGCCGTCGCGAAGTCCATGCCGGGGGGCCGATTTGCGAGGCGGCCTGGTGCGGGTGCCGGTGGAGTCACCGGCGGCTTGGAAGGTGGAACGGGCGGTGGATTCGGGGACGCCGACGCCGCCTACGGAGCGAACCTTGCAGACATGGCGCCTGGCGCGCCCGCCGCGATGGACGCGCCGATGAACACCGCGCTCGGGCTCCGCTTTGCCGACGCCTACGCCGTGCAGTCCGGCACCGTCGTCGCCTACCCGCTGCCGCGCGCCATCACCATCACCAGCGATGCGCAGCGTTCGCGCAAGCAGCGGATCGCCACGGTCGACGCCGCGCCCACCTTCATCCATGTGGCGCGTCCGCTTGTCGAGAGCGCGGTGTACCTCAAGGCCACCGCGGCGAACGCCTCTGCCTACCAGTTCCTCGCGGGTCCCGCGACCGTCTTCCTGGGTGGCGATTCCGTGGGCACCACCAGCCTGCCCGACCTCGCGCCCGGTGCGGAGATGACCTTCTGGTTGGGCACCGACCGCCGCATCGAGGCCAAGCGAGTGATCGTCAAGAAGCAGTCCTCCGAGAAGGGCGTCTTCGACAAGTCCGACGAGACGCGCTGGGAGTATCGCGTCGACCTCACGAGCACCAATACGCAGCCGGTCACCGTGGAACTTGCCGACCGCATGCCCGTGTCGCGCAACGAGCAGATCAAGATCGAGCTCAAGGACCTCTCGCAGCCGCTGGTCACCGACGCCAAGTTCACCGCCGACGAGAAGCCCCAGGGCATCCTCAAGTGGCTGGTGCAGCTGCCCGCGCGCACCGAGGCGGGAAAGCCCGCCGCCAGGAGCGTGTCGTGGACCGTGGTCGCCTCGAAGCCCAAGGATGTGCAGACCACGGGAATTCCGGAGTGATCAGCGCGTGCGGCGGCCACGCGTGACCGACGCGCGCGATCGACGCGCGTGGACGTCGCGCACGCTCACGGATTGACCGCGCGCCACAGCGGCGACACGTTCCGCACGAACGCGCCGCTGTCGCGCAGCAGGTCCTGCATGCGCCACGCGTAGACATCGCCGGTGGCCTCGTTGCGCCACACGACGTCATCGTCGCCGTCGAGATCGGTATCGAGCGTGGCCACCACGCGGTACTGCGGGCCCACGCCTGTGCGCACCAGTGTTCCGCCCACGCGCGCGCCCGACTGGATGCGCCAGGCGCGCACCTCGCCGGTCGAGGCGTTGTGCCACAGCATGTCGTCGTCGAGATCGCCGTCGAAGTCGCCCGTGCCCGCGAGCGCCCACTCCGCGCCGAGCCCGTACGACGCGATCGGCGACATGTAGGTGAAGCCTGTGGAGCTCACACGGCGACCCCAGTAGAAGCCGTTCGAGGCGCGCAGGATGATGTCCTGCCGGCCGTCGGCGTCGATGTCGGCGCTGGTCACGAAGGTGAGGAGCGAGGTGAGCGTGGTCCACGGCCGCGACGGATACACGGTGGTCTGGTTGAGGGGTCGTAGGTTGTACTGGAGACCGCTCTGCGAGCGGCTGAGGATGTCGGCGCGGCCATCGCCCGTGAAGTCGCCCGCGGCCACGGGTACCCAGCCCGTGGTCTCGGTGAAGAGCACGGTCGTGGCCGTCCGCTGGTCGCCGATGAACGACCACATGAACACCTGCCGGGTGCTCGGGTTGTAGAAGAACACCTCGGGCGCGCCGTCGTCGCCCGCGTCGCACGCGCCGAGCGGCACGTTGCCCACGGTGGTGGACCACGGGAAACCACCGCCTCCCACGCGCGCGGTGCCGTCCATCAGCCAGTGGCTGGTCTGGCCCGTGATGGAGTGGTGCCACATCAGGTCGAAGGTGCCGTCGCCGTTGAAGTCGAAGCTCGGCGGATTGAGGTTGGCGATACCCGCGGGTGGCTCGGCGAAGCCGCCTCCACCGCCACCGCCTCCACTGCCTTGGTCGACGAAGCACTGACCCGTGCCCGCGGGGATGTCGCCGGTCGTGGTGGTCCCGCCCGCCAGCAACTGGAAGGGCGCCACGATCGACAGATTGTGGAACTCAGCCGTTGTTCCCGGCACGCCGTTGATGGCGAAGCGCGATGCAAAGTGCACCGCGGCGTCGGGATTGAACTGCGACTCGGCGATGCTGAAGCGCGCGACGCGGATCTTGAGGTCATCGCCCGCGAAGCTCGTGTTCTCGGTGGGGGGTATCACGAAGAAGCACCCGGGCTGGTACGACGAGGTCACGCCGAACGCGGGGTCCCAATCGGGCGTCACGCCGCCGATGCCCGACGAGGGCACCTGCGTGTCGCCGCCGATGCAGAAGTGGGTGTCGACCGACCAGAGCCCCTGGTTGTTGGGTGCGGGCACCATCGACGCGGGCACGCCGGGCACCGACGCGTGGAAGAAACCACCGCCCACGCCTGCGAGGTGCGCGGAGCTCTGGTAGTACAGCAGGACGCGGCCGCAGGGCTCGTCGAACGACACGAAGATGTCGGTGGTGAAGTAGCGCGTGTCGCCCACCATCACCGACGTCGAGTGGTAGCTGAGCTGTGGCGCCTGCGCGTGCAGGCTGGTCGTGGCTGCGCCGATCGGAGCAACGGCAGCGACCAGCAGGACACCGAGGCCCGACGGTCGGGCGAAGCGGCCGCCTTTGGTCGCCTTGCGGGGTGCGGTTGCGGAATTCCCGATGTTGCGCTGCTTGGTCATGCGTGGGTCCGGCTTCATCGTGAGGCGGACCCCGACGGCGATCCTCGCCGTTCGACATCCGCGGGTGTGCATTGAATCATGCGGAGATACGCAGCGCCGAGGGAGCGGCGATGCCAAGTCCTGCAACTTCAAGGACGATCCAGGTGTCCACGCGTGAGGGTGCACGTGAGGGAATCCCGGTGGTGCGCACTCGCGGCGTTGGCTCGGTCGCGATTCGGCGGAAATCAGAAGCGACGACTTTGGGAGCCGCCGTGTCCGTAACTTGATTCTCTGTGGACGGTTACGGGTCAATTCTGTGCGGGGGCTTCGGATTTCCTCCGCGGTCGTTGGGACGGTGCATACTCTCGCCGTTGCCGCTGGGCCTGTCGTCTTGGCCCGGCTCATCCGTGACGGTTGTTGCGTCGCGCCCGCGTCGTCCCGCGTGCGCGCAGAGGACCATCCATGCGTTTCGTTTCCTACGTCGCGCTGCTCGCGGCTGGAGTCTCGTCCATCGCCGTTGCCCAGAGCGGGAACTGCCTCAAGCCGCAGCCGGTGCTCTCGGGCGACACGCCGTTCTCCAACCTGGCGACCTTCGAGGCGCAGCTGGCCCGTTCCACCGCGGGTTTCGGCGAGGCGTACATCCACAAGGCAGGTTGGTTCGCATTCACGCCCGATGTCACAGGGCAGTACATCATCGGGGTGTGCGGCGCGTCGGTCGACACCAAGCTCGGCATCGCCGAGTCGTGCCCCTTCGACCCGGATCTCGCGTGGGACACGCTCGCCTACAACGACGACGCCTGCGCCTTCACAGGCGGTGCCGGCCTCTGGGCGAGCAAGTTGTTTCCCGGCAACCCTGGTCGGCCCTTCAACTTCGAGCTGACCGCCGGCTTCACGTACCTCATCTGCGTGGGTGGATATGCGTCGACCACGCCGCCGGCCACGGGTTCGCTCTCCATCGAGCTGCTCCCGCCCCCCGTGGACACCTGCGCCGAGGCGGTGACGGCGAGCCTCGGGGCGAACACGCTTCCGATGTTCGACCACGCGCCCGACCTTCCCGTCGAGTGCGGAGGCGTGCTCTACGACATCGGAAGACCGAGCTACCTCCGCTTCACGGCTCCCGCGGCGGGAACGTACATCGTCGACACCTGTGCGCAGCCGACCGACACGGTGGTTGCCGTGCTGGGCAGCTGCGGCGACGGCGGTTCGGTGCTCGCGTGCAACGACGATGACTGCGGCTCGGCCTCGCGGGTGAGGTTCACGGCGGGTGCGGGCGAGACCGTCTGGATCGCCGCAGGCCTCTACAACACGGCGGCGCTGCCGCCGTCGTCGCTCGTGCTGACGATCGCCGCCGCGCAACCGCCGGCCGATCCATGCTCCGCCATCATCGACCTCGGGGTGGGTGCCAACACGGTGGCGCTGAACTCAGCGCTGCCCGACCTTGTCGTGGGCGGGGCACAGACCGTGGTGATCCACAAGGCCAACTACCTTCGCTTCACCGCACCGCAATCGGGCACCTACCGCCTCGACACCTGCCAGGCGCAGGGGTTCGACAGCATCGTGGCGTGGCTGTCGTCGTGCGGCGATCCGGACAGCGTGCGAGGGCTCAATGACGACGGATGCGGCGTCACGGGAGGTTCTTCGCGGCTTGAGTTCACGACGCTCGGAGGTCAGGCCTACCTGTTCGGCCTTGGGACATGGTCGGCGGTAGAGCCGCTTCCTCCGACGTCACCCCTGAGGATCACCTTCATCGCACCGGCAGCGAACCCTGCCGATGTCGATGGCGATGGGCGGGTTGATGGCGTGGATCTGGCGCTGTTGCTCGGCAACTGGATGGGATCGGGCGCGGGAGACATCGACGGCAGCGGAACCGTGAATGGTTCCGATCTCGCGGTGCTCCTCAACAGTTGGGGATAACATGTTATAGGACTCATTCCGCGGCAGCGATTCCCATCTAGTCCGATTGTTCTGTTTGGTTCTGATCAATCTGCCCGTACCTTTGCATTTGTGGTTTGCCTCGCGCAGCATGGATGGTCCGTGCGCGCCCGATGCCACAACAGGACGCGGCGCGGAGTGCGCTGTGTGATACGGAGAAAGCAGATGGCCTTGTCCCACTCGAATTCGGCGCTCGCAAAGCGCCTCACGCGCCACTTCGCTGCGTGCGCGACGGTCGCAGCGGCGTCGCCGTTCCTCGCGGCTGAACTCGCCTCGGCGGACGTGATCTACACCCAGGTCGCCATGATCGTGCCGAACAACATCGATGGCCTGTACATCAATGTCGAGACGCTGGCCACCGGCTCCGCCGGCTCGGTCGTCGCCGGCTGGGACATCAATCCCTACTCGGCGACGTCGCTCACGTGGTTCAACGCCACGGGCACCGGCATGATGCGCTACCCCGGCGTCACCACGGGCTCCGCGGGCAACCTCGCCCCGGGTACGCTCGTGAGCGCGACCGGCAGCTACGGCTCGGGCGCGGTGGTCGTGGGTGCTGCTGCCGGCAACTGGCAGCTCAACTCGGCGAACTACTTCGGCTTCCGCTTCGTCGCCGCCGACGGCCAGACCCACTACGGTTGGGGTCGCTTCCAGATCGGCGCATCCATCAGCGGCGCCGACCGCACCATCACCGAGCTCGCGTGGGAGTCGATTCCTGGCGTGGGTATCTCCGTCGGCGACACCGGTGCCGGCAGCGGTCCGTACGATCCGTGCGCGACGACCAACCCGGGCGTCAGTGTCGGCGCGAACAACCTCTTCGTGCGCAACACCGACATCGCCGACCTCAACCTCGGCGCCTGCGGCACGCTTTACAAGGCGAACTACTACAAGTTCACCGCGCCCGCGACCCGCAACTACGACTTCTCCACCTGCGCCGGCGCTGCGTCGTCGGGTCTCGCGATCCTCGACGGCTGCGCCGCTGGTTCGAACGTCGTCGCCTGCGGCACCTCGTGCGGCGCCTCGGGCTCCACGGTGACCCTCCAGGCCACCGCGGGCAGCGTCTACTACATCGTCATGGGCAGCACCGTCGCCGGCGTGGATCTCCCCTCGCCGTACGCCGTGGCCGTGACCCCGTGGTACGACCCGTGCGACGCCACCAACCCCACCGTGGGCAATGGCAGCAGCACGCTGGCCCTCAACCAGACCACGGCCGAGGACCTCGTCGTCGGTTCGTGCGGCTTCACGGTCTACAACGCCAACTACTTCAAGTACACGCCGACTGCGACCGGCTCCTACACCTTCAACACCTGCGCCAGCAACGAGGACACCCGCATCGCGGTCCTCGACGGCTGCGCGCCGGGCTCGGGCTCCATCGCCTGCAACGACGACACCTGCGGTCAGTCGTCGTCGGTCACGGTGAGCCTGGTCGAGACCGTTCCCGTGTACTTCGTCGTCGGTGGCGCCAGCCCCAAGACCACGCTCACCTCGCCGGTGGCCGTGACCGTCGTCCCGCCGCCGCTGCCCGCGTGCGTGGATGCCGTGGCTGCCGCCTTCGGTGACAACGCCTACGACAACACGGCCGCCGCCACCGCGCAGACCGTGAAGAGCAACATCACGGGCACCACCACCGCGACCATCAACAAGTCGCAGTGGTTCACCTTCACGCCGACCACGACCGGTGCCTACAGCATCAGCCTGTGCGGCGCGTCGGGCGACACCATGCTCGCCATCGGCGAGCAGTGCCCGGGCGTCGGCTCGCGCTTCGAGGCGATCGCCTTCAACGACGACTCGTGCCTCGTTGCCGGCAGCACCACCAGCCTCCTCGCCAGCTTCATCGACGCCACCAACGGTGGCGCGACCGGCACCTTCGCCGGCTTCCCGCTGGCGCAGGACCTCGTGGCGGGACAGACGTACTACATCCTCGCGGGTTCGTACAGCGCGACCGTCAACATCACCGGCAACCTCAAGATCGACGGCCCGCCGCAGAATCCCGGCAACCCCGCCGACCTCGATGGCGACGGCGTCGTTGGTCCGCAGGACCTCGCCATCCTCCTCGGCAACTGGGGCAACCCGGGCGTCGGTGACGTGGACGGCGACGGTGTGGTCGGCGCTCCCGACCTCGCCGCGGTGCTCGGTGCGTGGGGCTGATCCAGCCCTCCGTTCGCGAAGCATCAACCGCTCGTGAAATCCCAGCGTGGCTGCGTCGCAAGGCGCAGCCACGCTGCTTTTTCGGCACGCTGCACACCGCAGGCGCGGCACGCTGCACCTCGCAGGCGCGGCACGCTGCGCATCGCGGGCGCGGCACGCTGCGCATCGCGGGCGCG
>Ga0209358_10002457_pt1 | contig 14123 bp, 12 predicted proteins | sample LauGreFa1BDMLBSN_2_FD_187574 | JGI IMG/M metagenome (GOLD analysis project Ga0209358, IMG submission 187574) | Freshwater lake microbial communities from Lake Michigan, USA - Fa13.BD.MLB.SN (SPAdes) (version 2) | ecosystem: Environmental > Aquatic > Freshwater > Lake | place: Lake Michigan, USA... | reverse complement strand
AGCAAAAATGAAATTCTCTAAATTAACTGTGGCAATAGCTGCAACCTTAGGTACATCGTTTGCATTTGATGCAACAGCGATGGATCTTTATGTAGATACCAAGACAAAACAAATTTTCGCAGAACCCGGTCGTGGTCGCGTATTGATGGGTGCCTTTGAAAAAGTAGCAGAAGAGCCAAGCCCATTAAGTACCCCAGCAGCACCTTTAGCAACTAAAGCAGAAGTGGCGGCTATTAGAGAAGAGCTAGACTTAAAGAATAATGAGATAAAAGCCTTATCAGAGTTTGCTGCAGAAGCAAATGGGCCAGAGTCAGCGCATGTCAGTCTGAAAGACGGCATCCATTTTGCCACTAAAGACGGTAATTTCTCTGCTGGTATTAACGGTCGTTTGCAAGTTGACTCGCAGATCAATGACCAGAATTTTACAGGTGCACAAGGTGGATATTATGGAACAACTACCAGTACATCGGGTATGCAGCCAGCAGGCTTAAACGATGGTGTAGCATTACGTCGTGCTCGTATAGGGGTTGAAGGTACGTTCTTCAAAAAGACCGACTATAAATTTGAATACGATTTTACCCGTGGTAATGGCTTAAATGCCGGTGGTGTTACTGATGCCTACATTCGTTATAACTTTTCTAAACCCTTTTCAATTAAAGTGGGTGCTTTTAAAGAGCCGTTCAGTTTAGAAGAAGCAACCAGTAACCGTTATATTACATTTATTGAACGTAATATGTCAGTTAATACTTTTGTTGACAACTTGAATACTTATAAACTCGGTATCGGCGCCAACTACGCGACGGATCGCTGGCAAATAGGCTCATCTTTGCAAACGGAAGGTGTCGGTGGTTATAATGCCTACGGTGATAATAAATTGACGGCGAGTACAGGAAGTGCGATAAACACCAACGGTGGTGTTAACCGTAATGGTGGTGGTGGTGATACTTCATGGGAAGTTAATACAAGGTTGACAGGGGTGCCTTGGATGGCAAGCAAAACTAAATTCCTTCATGTGGGTGCTTCAGGTTCTTTTATTAACATTAACAATAATTACTCAAGTAACGGTACTTATAGTAATGGTGGTGTTATTTTTGCTAACGGATTGGGTGGTAACGTAGATAGAAGTTCTATTTTAAATACAGGTAACTTAACCTCTACAGGATCACAAGGGTCATCTACTGCTCGTGTAGCAGACAATTTAACTCGTTTTGGTGCAGAGTCAGCGGTGGTTTATGGGCCTTGGTCAGCGCAGGGTGAATATATACAAACCAATGTGACGGGTAAAGGCTATAACAATGCTGTTTTAGATGGTTATTATGGATATGTAACTTACTTCTTGACGGGTGAGTCGCGTAATTATAAGTCTAAAACCGCTGCTTGGGATCGTATTAAGCCAAACCGTAACTTTGATATGAAAGGCGGTTTGGGAGCTTGGGAATTGATAGGCGGTTATGACTACATGAATTTAACTTCTGGTGGTGCTTTAGGTGGTACAGCTTCAACGGTTAAGGGTGGTATTAACTGGTTCCCACATTCACATTTAAGAGTCTCAGCTAACTATATTCATGCCTTGGATATTAATACGGCAAGTCAGAATACTTATGCGGCTGCTTCTGGTGGAAATAAAGCGAATACTACCACTCAGGGCCAAGCATATAATGGCGCCCAGCTTGATATGTTTGAAACACGCGTACAAGTCGACTGGTAAGGCAGTTAGTTAGCAATAAATAAGTTATGGTCGCTTACTTACCTCATTAAGTAATGCGACCATAACTAATTGTTGATAGACTTATTAAGTAGATTAGAAAGCTAGGGCGATTTAAACACAGTAGGTTGTGGTTAGGTTTTTATGTTGTTCCGAAAAATAAAATTAAGAATAAGTGAGAAAATCTTATGAAAAAATACAGTAAAAAAACAATTGCAACAATAACCGGTTTCATTGGGTTATTGTTAATGACAGGAACTTTATCGGTTAAGGCTGACAATTCCTATTATATTGATGAAACACAACGTAATGGTGGTCAAGGTTTTGAGCCTGCCACAAATCAAAAAGTTGAAGGCACTGGTAATAGTGCAGATAGTGGTGTTGAAATTGAAAGATTAGAGCCCTGGGTGGGCAATAATAAAGGGCAAAAAACAGATGAGAGTCGCAGTTTCATCATTGTTGATTGTTTTAGTAACGGCATAATAAGCGTTAAAGGTAACTTAACGCATTCAAATCAGGTTAATCAAAAATTTAAAGTCAGCACTGTCTTAAATGACGTTAAGCCGACTAAAGATAATAATACAACCTTCGCGACCAATAATGTTGGTGATGGCGAATTTGAATTTAATTTTAATGGTGCGATACCTGGCATCCATACTTTATTGGTAAAGATAGAAAGCGATACATTGAGTGGTGGTAGTTTGTTTATCAATGAGAGTGCAAATAATGCCAATGCAGCGCCAGGTATTTTATTTACATGTCCCGGTTCTATAGACGAAGATCCATATCAAGAAGAAGGTAGCGACACTTAAGTTATAGAAGTAGAGTAAAAAATATAGCCGCACTAATTTTATTAGTGCGGCTTTTTTGTGTCTTTTACTTTTGTAAAAAACGGTTTCAAAATATCTTTAGAAGAGTAGTTTTAACCTCATCAATAACAGGTTTCCAATCATTTATCCTAGGCTGTCTGAAAAGTAATGCATTCGGATACCAAGGGCTATCTGCTATGTCTAGCATCCAGCGATAATCCGGCATGAAAGGCAGTAATATCCATACGGTTTTATTCAAGGCTCCAGCAAGGTGTGCAATTGAGGTATCTACAGAAATAACTAAATCCATTTCATTGATAAGCGCGGCAGTATCAGAGAAATCGATTAGTTCATCCTGGTGTAGCTGTATATCCTTAAACAAAGATAAGGTTTCCATATCTTCTGAACGAATTTCTTTCTGTAGTGAATGAAACTCAAAAGGTAATTGGAGTATTGGATCGAGTTGTTTGAGTAAAAGGCTGCGATTGTGGTCGTTTTTATGGCCAATAGAACCAGACCAAGCCAAACCAATTCGCGGTTTGGTTTTGGTGCCAATTTTTTTATGCCAAATATGTTGTTTATCAACACTTGAAAAAAGATAAGGTGTCGGTGCCGGAATAGTTTCAAGAGTTGTTTTGAACGCAAGTGGCAAGCTCATAATAGGGCACTGAAGATCAAAGGGGGGTAGGGCCTTACCTTTTTCTACGAGAGTAATGTTGCTTTTAAGCGATGACAGTAAGCTGATTAATGCTTTGGGTGCCTCAAACACTACTTTTGCTCCACGTGCTTCTGCCATGTGTATATAACGGCAGAATTGAATGATATCGCCTAAGCCTTGTTCTGAATGGATTAAAAGAGTTTTATCTTGAAGAGGTTCTTCACCTAACCATAAGGGTTGTGAAAAATGTCTAAAATATTCTTGATCGTTATGTTTCCATCGCCATTCGTAAAGCTTCCAACCCTCTTCATAATGGCCGGTAAGTATTTTTAGAAGTGCTTTATTCCAATAGGCATCAGCTAAAGCAGGGTTTAAGAAAATAGCACGGTCATAATTTAGTAGAGCATCAGCTAGTCTGTTCAACTCTTGAAGACATAATCCCCGATTAGAGTATGCCAGTGCAAAATCAGGTTTCAGGTTAATGGCTCGGTTATAACTTAAAAGTGCTTCATTCGGTTGTTTTAATTTGCGAAGGGCATTGCCACGATTTGAATAGGCTTTGGCATAATTAGGGTTTAGTGCAAGCGCACGGTCATGGTTTGCCAATGCATCAGCATAATTGGTTAAAGCATAGAGCGTGCTACCAAGACTTGAATAAGCTTCGGCATAATTGGGATTTAAGTAAATAGCATATTCATGACTTTGTAGAGCCTCTTCATAGCGCTTTAATTCATAGAGTGCATTACCACGACTTGAATGTGCTTCGGCATAATTAGGATTCAAGCTAAGTGCTTGGTCATAACTGGCTATCGCTTCTTCATATCGATTTAATTCTTGAAGTGCATTGGCACGATTATAATAGGTAATAGAGTGATTAGGTATTAAGCCAATAGCCTGGTTGTAGGTATTTATTGCTTCTTCGAATCGATTTAATTCTTGAAGTGTATTGCCACGATTACGTACTGCTAAAACATCAGCCGGATCTAAAGAGATTACTTTGTCAAAGTCTGTTAGTGCTTCGTTAAAACGTTCTAATGATTTGAAGGTGTTACCACGGTTATAGTAGGCGTCAATATAATCGGGTTTTAAGGTGATTGCGCGGTCATAATTAATAAGTGCTTCTTTATGACGCTTTAATTCTTGAAGTGCGACGCCACGACTGCAAAGTGCTTGAGGTTGTTTGGGTGCAAATTGTAATGATTGCCCGAGTAATTTGATACATTCTTTAAAGTCGCCTAGTTGTAACGCAACCATACCTAGTGAGGTTAATAAGTCAGGGTCTTTTGGGTATTGCTTTAGTAATTGTTTATAACTATCGGCGGCTTCTTTTAATTTACCAGCTTGATGCAAGGCAATGGCATTTTGTAAAATGGCCTGTTGATTTGATGAGGTTATTTTAGAAGACATGATTTAATAATTAAACCTAATAAAGTTTATCTGGTTACCCAATGGGTATTTTAGTTTTGTAGTGGGTAAATTAATGCACTAGTTGATGATGTCTCTAAACTAATTATAGTGATTAAGCTTTATTGTCCACATAAATATGATCTGGAGGCAAACCATTTTGTTGTCTTTCGTATATTGTTAAATAAGCTGATTCAATATGCTTTGTGAAAAGTCGTGAGTCATATAGGGGTGATGTGGGTAAATTATGTTGTAGCTTGATTTTTAGCGTATTCAATTTATCTGGATGATTAGCAAGATCAATGGCTAGTTCTTCATAGCTTGCTTGGGTTGAAGTAATTAGTTCGGGAAGTCCAACTGCCTTAAGTAAGCTTGCAGCAACCCTACTCGCGAAAGAAGTACCCATACAAGTAAGAACTGGCAAACCCATGCGAAGCGCATCGCTGCCGGTAGTTCCGGCATTGTAAGGTAGAGTGTCCAAAAAGAGATTGGCAACTCGATATCTGGCTAAGTATTCTGGTCTGAGGAGATGCTTTCCAAAAACAAGTCGATTTGGCGAAAGCCCTCTTAAACTAATTTCTTTTTTTAAGTTAGTTTCTGCTAATACATTGTCAGCATAGAGAAACAATACACTATTGTTAACTTGTTTAAGAATTCGGCTCCAGCTATCAAAAGTGTTGGGGGTCATTTTGTAATTATTATTAAAGCAACAAAAAATGAAGGCTGTTTCAGGGAGCCCAAAATCTTGCCTTGTATATATTTCTTCTGAAATATGAGGATTTGAGTCATTAACTTGATAACTGGGTAGGTATATGATTTTTTCTGAATAGTATTTCTGATAATCATCAGGAATTATTGTGCTATCGGCAATTAAATAATCGATAAATTCTGCACCCATTGTGCCTAGAAAGCCTATATAACTGAGTTGTACAGGAGCAGCCCGTATTTTGAATATGTTGGTTCTACAATACTGAGTGTACCCTCCCAAGTCGACGGCAATATCTATTTTATGTTCTCTTGCGAGTAAAGCGATATCTTTATCGGAGAGATGTTGTACATCAAAAAAATGATCAAAACTTGTTTCAAGTCTTTTTCTCATTACATCTTTGGTATCGAGACCAAAAGAAAAAGCATAGATTTCATACTTATTTCTATCGTGTAGTTCAAACAGTTCTGCTGTTAAATAAGCAACAGGATGATTTCTAAAGTCTGCTGAAAAGTATCCAATGCGTATTCTAGGATGTTTTGGGTATGGAGTGATATTAGGTAAGAAGCAATTAGATGGATATTCTGCCTTTACATGAATCTCAGCAGTTTTTCTATGTATTGCAGGATTTTCAGTTAGAGCAATCATTGCAAAGGGTTCAGAAGCATGTTGATGATTTGCAATTTTCTTGGTAAGTTGGGTAAGTAGCATTGAGTTCTTATTCCAATCGCATACTTGCATTTTTGTAAATAATCGTTGTCCCTGTAGTAAGTCCATGTCAGGATTTAAAATAATAGCCAGATCATAACTCCTAAGTGCTTCGCTAAAGTGTTTTAATTCTTGTAGCACGATACCCTTAATAAAATAAGCTTCAGCATAATTTGGATTTAAAGTAATAGCCTGATTGATATTTATCAGGGCATCTTCATAGCGTTTTAATAAATACAGTACTGTACCCCTATTGAAGAGTGCTTCAATATAATCGGATTTTAAGGAAAGGGCTTTGTCAAGACATATCAAAGCTTCGTCGTATTGATTTAAAGATTTAAGTATTGTTCCGTGGTTACAATACGCGTCGGCATAGTTTGGTTGTAAGTCAATAGCTTGGTCAATACTTATGAGTGCTTCATCGTAGCGTTTTAATTCTTTAAGTGAAATACTGCGGTTGTAATAAGCATCAGCATCATTTGGGTACAAAGCAATGGTATTATCAAAACTCAAGAGTGCTTCTTCGTAGCGCTTTAAAGCTTGTAGAACAAGGCCGCGATTGTAATGTGCGTCGATATACTCAGGTTTTAAGGCTAGTGCATGATCATGATATGCAAGTGCTTTTTCATAACGTTTTAGTTCTTGTAAAGCATAGCCACAATTTGAAAGTGTATGGGGTTGATTAGGGTTTATTTTTAAAGATTGTTCAAGCCAATTTAAGCCTTCTTTAAAATTATCTAATTGCAAAGCTAGCATGCCCAATGTATTAAGCAATTGAGTGTCTTTGGGTGTGAGTTTAAGTAGTTTTTTATAAGAATGTGTTGCTTCAGCAAGGTGGCCAGACTCTTGTAAAGCAATGGCTTTTTGCAAAATGAGCTGTTGTTTTTGTTGAGCAGTCTTGGAAGTCATACGTTTGCTGTTGAAACTAAGCCATTTAATGTTAAGTTATTAATTATTTTACCTGATTAACGGGATTTGGCTTTTTAAAATATAGTTACACTTAGACTAATATTTTGTTGGATGAAGTTGTTATACAATGGCTGTAGTACTAATTTAGAAAGTATTAATATTCGATGGCGTATTAAAAAGAAAACCTTAGGCGCTTGTCTGAGGGTGAAGGATACAACACTAGGAGCAAAATCATGATGAACATAGAAAAGGGTACAAAAGAAATAAAACTGATACAGGAAAGGATGCAGCATTATTTCCAAACGCATTGGAAATTATTTTTGGCTGAAGGTGTTCTGCTAATTATATTAGGCGTGATTGCGATAATGGCACCTCATTTTTTTACCGTGGCGATTGTTGTTTCAATAGGTTGGATTTTGTTGTTTGGCGGACTATTTATTCTCAGTCGAGCGTTATTCTTTTCACAGATGCCGGGTTTTGGGTTATGGCTTTTTATGGGTGCTACGCAAGTTATCATCGGTTACCTGTTTTTGACGCAACCACTTGATGGTATTTTGACATTAACGTTATTAATGACTTTGTTTTTTACTTTGGAAGGGCTTTCTAAAATTTCTTTTGCCTTTATGATGCGGCCAATGGCCCATTGGGGTTATGTGTTATTTAGTGGCATAACTGCATTACTGTTAGCGGTAGTTGTTTGGATGGGTTGGCCGGGAACAGCAGAATGGTTATTAGGCTTGCTTTTCGGTATTAATCTATTTTTTGGAGGCTGGTCTTTGGTTAACATTAGTCTTCGTTATAAAGACAGTCAATAAGTTTTGCTATATTCGATAAAAAACAGAAATGAGTTGCTAGTGTATAAAAATATCCAAATTTAGACTGAGGATTTGGTTAAGAGGCAATGTGTTATGCAATTTTTCTATTTTTTTATGTTTACTGAACATTTAATTTACAACCGTTATTTGAGACTTAATGCTAAATTTTAAAAATATAGCCTTGCGGCGTGGTGCGCGGGTTTTGTTTGCCAACTCTTCTTTTACGATTCATAAAGGTCAAAAAGTCGGCTTTACCGGTGCAAATGGTGCCGGTAAGTCCAGTTTGTTTGCGCTGGTCAAAAATGAATTGCATTTGGATGAAGGCGATTTTTCAATGCCGCCAAATCTAGAGGTTGCCCATGTTGCCCAAGAAACGCCGCCTGTTACCAGTTCTGCCATTGATTATGTGATTGATGGTGATCAGCAGTTAAGAGAATTACAAAAACAGTTGGCACTTGCTGAACAAAACGATAACGGTTTGAAACAAGCTGAATATCACGCAACACTCGAAGTTATAGGCGGTTATACGGCTCAGGCCAGAGCATCTCGATTAATGAACGGTTTGGGTTTTACTGCTGATCAAGAACACAATGCAGTCAATTCATTTTCTGGTGGTTGGCGTATGCGGCTTAATTTGGCTCAGGCATTAATGTGTCGTTCAGATGTATTGTTGCTAGATGAACCGACGAATCATTTGGATCTGGATGCGGTTATTTGGTTGCAAGATTGGCTATGTAAATATGCCGGCACTTTGTTATTGATTTCTCATGACAGAGACTTTCTCGATACTATTACGGATCACATTGTTCATATTGAACAAAATAAAGCTGAAATATATACCGGTAATTACTCTGCTTTTGAAAGGATGCGTGCCGAAAAGTTGTCGCAACAACAATCAGCTTACCAAAAACAGCAGCGAGAAATTGCCCATATTCAAAGCTTCGTTGATCGCTTTAAAGCCCAAGCTACTAAAGCGAGGCAAGCGCAAAGTCGTATTAAGGCTTTGGAGCGTATGGAGTTAATCGCCATGGCTCATGTCGATTCACCATTTGATTTCAGCTTTGCTAAGCCGGAGAAAATGCCTAATCCTTTATTATCCTTGGATAAAGTGGATATCGGTTACGGCTTAAATTGTGTTATCAAGCAAGCGAGTATTTCAATTTCACCGGGAGATCGTATTGGGCTTTTGGGGCCAAATGGTGCGGGCAAGTCGAGTTTGATTAAAGTGTTGGCGGGTGATATGTTGTCTTTGTCGGGTAAAAGACAAGAAGCTGAGGCTTTAAAAATAGGTTATTTTGCCCAGCATCAGTTAGAGCAATTGCAGCTTGATGAAACCCCGTTATGGCATTTACAGCAGCTCAATAAACAGGCTGCGGAAAAAGACTTGCGTAATTTTTTGGGTGGTTTTGATTTTCAGGGAGATAAAGTTCTTGATATGGTCAGGCCTTTTTCTGGAGGAGAAAAAGCTCGATTAGTATTAGCGTTGTTGGTTTATCAAAACCCCAATTTATTATTGCTTGATGAGCCGACTAATCATTTGGATTTGGAGATGCGTCATGCCTTAAGTGTGGCGCTCCAAGATTATCGCGGTGCTATCGTAGTGGTATCGCATGATAGGCATCTGCTACGTTCAGTGACAGATCAGTTGTTATTGGTCGCTGGTGGTAAAGTCCACCCCTTTGATGGTGATCTTGACGATTATCGCTTATGGTTAACGGAGCAGAAAAAAGTCGATGATAAATCCGATTTAGAGTCAGCTCCAACAGTATCTCGTAAAGATCAACGAAAGTTAGATGCAGAGCGTAGACTAAAGCATAAACCATTGTTTGATGCTTTAAAAAAAGCAGAAATTGCTGTTGAAAAGTATCACAATGAACAGCGACAGTTAGAGCATGAATTGGCTGACCCTGATATTTATGATGAATCAGCTAAAATGTTGTTAAAGCAACTACTTGAAAGAAAAGTAAAGGTTGATAAAGCGCTGGATGAAGCTGAAATGGCTTGGATGGAAGCAGAAGAAAAGATTGAAAACGCCACCTAGAGATAAGACGCATGTATGACCTCATAAAGTTATTGTTTGATATTTGCCTGTTTCGAAAGAAGCCACAGGATTTACCTTATTCTGTAGGTTTGTTGGGTCTGTTGTCGGCTATTTATATTATTATTAGAGTGTTAATGTTAAGCATGCATTTTGATAGTCTTGGTGTATTAATGCAGATAGCGGTTGATTTATTGTTAGTGGTTGGATGCGCTTGGATTATGTTGTATGTGGCGCGTAAATTAGGACGGTTGTGTCAGGTGTTATCGGCAGCATTAGGGACAGATGCATTAATTAGTTTTTTTGCTATACCTGGAATAGCAACCATGGAGTTAGGGCGCGGTGGTTTGGCTGTATTTTTGTTAGTGCTGGGTTTAATTGTTTGGCATTGGGCGATTACTGGCTACATTATCAGTAATGCATTGGAAAAAAGTCTAAGTTTTAGTTTAGGTTTGGCATTTTTATACTTGTTCGGTACTTATCAGGTTATGGCGTTATTATTTCCTGAAGTTGCTGGGGTTAAATAGGAGACAATAATGGACAGCTATAAACATATATTACTGGCAGTGGATTTTTATGAGAACAACAATGTAGTTGTTAATCGAGCTCAGGATCTGGTCAATAAATACCAAGCAAAGCTGAGTATTATTCATGTGGTCGATAATATGCCAATTGCAGATACTGGTTATGGAGCAGATATTCCCTTCAATATCGACTTAACGACTGAACTAATGGCCTCAGCAAAGAAAAGCTTAATTAAGATGGGTGAAAAACTGGCAGTCACTGAAGATAGACAATGGCTAGAAATGGGTAGTCCTAAATTAGAAATAATCAGGGTTGCTAATGAAAACGGCGTGGATTTAATCGTGGTGGGTTCACATGGACGACACGGTTTGGCGTTGTTGTTGGGCTCTACAGCTAATGGAGTTTTGCATCATGCAACTTGTGATGTACTCGCTGTCCGTTTGCAGGATAATTGATCAGCGATTTTTTGTATTTTATTTAGAATGATTCATTGCTTGGGTAGAATCTTTACAGGCAGTCGCCGTATTCCATTATTAATAATCTGCAATCAAAGAAGGTGCTGGGGTATTGAGTACTGATAACAAAGCGCATGATATATTCCAACATAAAAAAAACAGTGAGGGTGCGTGCAGCGCTACCCCAAATTTTATATCGTGTATGTACAGAGCAACGCCAGACCGATGTTGTCCACCAGACAATTGGCAATAGCATCATCCCATGCACTGTCTTCCAACTGTTTATCGTATAGGTTACATTCAAAATTCGGTAATCTATGTAAAAAAGAACGATATTGGCGAGTAAGAAAAATGGCCAAAATGCTAACCATAATTTTGAATTGCCCAGCCAAGCAGAATACAAAGTATCATATATAGTGATATCTGGCTTTTTGGTCCAATTCTTTATAACTTCAGGTGTGTAAAAGTAAATCAGAAAAAAGAGGGCGGTTAAAAAAATAACGGCCTCAAAAACTGAAAATAGATGAGTGTAGGTAAATATTATGGGTAAGGTATTTATAAACATTGATTTAAAGAGCTCACTTTTTGAACAATCACATAAACTGTCTGCGTTGACTATTAATTATCTTAATGCCAAACAATAGTTTTTTTAAGGATATTTTTTTGATGTCGAAAAATTTTTTATAAAATTTAACGTAAGCTGTAACCTATCTTAATGATGCATCCACCTTCACACAAGTTATTTATCTATACCGCCTTGCCCTGTGAGGCTAAGCCGTTAGTAGAGTATTTTAAATTAAAAAAAGATGTGAGTATTCAGCCTTTCGCTGTTTATTTTAATAATGATATTTGTTTGACCGTGACTGGGGTTGGTAAAAGTGCCATGGCTGCTGGTGTGGCTTTTACGCAAGCATTATTTGCAGCAGTTGAGCATCCGACTATACTCAACATTGGTGTGGCTGGTCATAAATATGAAGCCTTAGGTCGATTGTTTTTTGCCGATAAAATTATTGATATTGATAGTGAGCGTAGCTATTACCCATCGTTGATTTATACGTTGCCTAGTTTTACCTGTGGTATTCAAACGGTATCAAAACCGCAGACCAGTTATCATGAGTCTTACCTTTGTGATATGGAGGCTTCAGCATTTTATGAGACAGCGGTAAGATTTACTTCAAGTGAGTTTATTTTTTGTTTAAAGGTTGTGTCGGATAATGAAGCATCGCCAGCTGAAAATATTAATCCTAAGCAGGTGTCTAATTTAATTGGGACTCATATTTCATCGCTTGAATTAGTGTTGGAGCAAGTATTTAAATTGGCGGCACTTATAGCAAAGCCCGAGATTGTTTTATGGAATAAGTTGATCCAACAGCACCATTTTACCATTGCTGAACAAAGGCAATTAAAAGGCTTGTTAATGCGCTGGTGTGTGATAACAGATAATCAGCATCTTGACTTTGATGAGGCGCCATTGGGTTGCGCCAAGGATTTGTTGAGTTGGTTGGATTTAAAGATCCAAGCAACTGATTTTTGTTTATAAAGCCTTCAGATTAGACTTAGATAAAGAAAAACGCATTTTTGGTAACAGCGACTATACCAATATAAATAAAGCAGGTCATCGCCCCTAAAAAGGCAATCCATCTAAGTGGCCCACGTTTACGCATAACGAATACACCCAAGATAATGTAGCCAATCAGGGCAATTATTTTGGCAATAATCCAGCCAAAATCTGAAGATAACCATCCGCCCTGAATAACTAAGGTTATGCCACTCAGAAGTAATAGGGAGTCTATAACATGCGGCGCGATTTTTAGAGCTCTTTGTTTGAGTATTGATGGATGTGTTTGAGATAAGATGATACGCCCAATAAAACTGGAAATAGAAAGTAGGATAAAGGTAAGGTGAATGATTTTAATCATAAGGTTATCTGTTGGCTGGATGTCATTAAAGCCATTATAGCGTTGTAAGCAATGAAAGTTCAGAAATGACCCTGTTTACTTTTATGCTGTAGCTCATCAGTGCTTAAATTAATGCTGGCTTATAAAAAAGCAGGTGATCTTTAGTGTTATTTATTACAGCAATATTGCAAAAGATGTGGCATAATAACCAAAAAAGTTGCTATTGAGCTACTGTTAATCTATATTTAAATTTGATTAATAGGATTTTGATGTTATTTATTTAGCTTATACCCGAATTTTGTTTTAAGCTTTATTGAAAGCTAATTTTAGGAGAAAGATATGTTGAAAAAATACTTACTTGCTATGGCAGTATTATCAAGCGTGGGTTTTTTACCAATCGCTCAAGCGGCTGATAAAGCGGTAGATGATAGATTTTATATTGCGCCTTATGGTACATTTCTTCAACCAGGCGGTGATCGTCAATCCGATAACGGTTGGGGTGGCGGTATGGGCTTTGGTAAGATGCTTAATGAGCATTTTAACGTTGAAATGAAAGGTTTTTATCAAAATTTGGCTGGCGGTAAATACGGCGGTTCAGATATGACCGGTGGTCTTGCTGAAGTTCAATATTACTTTATGCGTGATAAATTGTCGCCTTATACCGTAATTGGTTTAGGTGGCATGAATACTAGCCATAATTACAAAAGTGGTGCAGGGTTCATTGGTGAAGCAGGTGCTGGTTTGACGTATGAAGTCAGTGACCATTTTATGGTACGTAGTGATGTGCGTTATCGTTACAACCAAAATTTTAATGCTAGTTTACAACCTGGCACTAATGAGTTTAGTGACATGTTAGTTAATGTTGGTTTTGTTATACCGTTTGGTGCAAAACCAGCTCCCGCTGTTGTTGCAGCAGCTGAGCCTTTACCACTTCCAAAACCATTGCCTGTAGCTGGTGGCTGTTCTGTGTTAGATGGCGATCATGATGGTGTCAATGATTGCGTTGATAAATGCCCTACTACCTTACCTGGCGTTCAGGTTAGTATCGCCGGTTGCTGGATTGTTGACGTGAAGTTTGATAATGACAAAGATATTATTAAACCTGAATATTTCCCAAATCTTGATAACGCAGCTAAAGCTATTAAAGAAAATCCTGGTCTTGTTATTGAAGTGCAAGGGCATACCAGTAATACAGGAAGTTTAAAGCACAATGTTAAGTTGTCTGAGCGTCGTGCGATAGCGGTTAAAAATTATTTAGAAAAAGGTTCTAATTCACCTAACTTAACTGCTAAGGGTTATGGTTGGAGTCGTCCGATTGATTCAAATGATACTGAAACAGGTCGTGCTAATAACCGTAGAGTCGAATTAACGGTTGATGGTGAGCCGCAACAACCTTTAAACAGTAAATAAAGATTGTTATATTAAGAAGCCTCTTTATTTTTAAGAGGCTTTATAAAAAAAGCCCGTTTTCATAACGGGTTTTTTTTTGCCAT
>Ga0209358_10002453_pt1 | contig 14136 bp, 17 predicted proteins | sample LauGreFa1BDMLBSN_2_FD_187574 | JGI IMG/M metagenome (GOLD analysis project Ga0209358, IMG submission 187574) | Freshwater lake microbial communities from Lake Michigan, USA - Fa13.BD.MLB.SN (SPAdes) (version 2) | ecosystem: Environmental > Aquatic > Freshwater > Lake | place: Lake Michigan, USA... | reverse complement strand
TATACTTCTCACGGTTTGATCCGTACGTTTTGAAGTATGTCTCCAACATCGCTAGTGATTGAGGCGATACGCTCGCATCCGACCCAAAGTGTCGACTCAAGCTCGAAGTGATTCGAAGCCAGTCCTCTGTACGTGCAAGGGATGGTGCAAACGCAAGATGACAGCTTCCGCACTCATCTGTGTAAAGGGCAGATGCAGATGACTGTTTAGGCATAGCTCTACTGGGAGAGGCTTTCGTGTCTGTTGCGGTCAAAAGCAGCATAAAGAACAGCGCCATAGCCGCTATCAGTTTTACAAACATGCTTTGCCTAAAGCGAGTCAAGGTTTCCATGCTCACTAGCTTAGGCATCAAAGCTTAAGTGAATCTTAACAATGACGGCAATTGCATCCGCATTTGAGACTACCTGCTCAAGTCACCACGAAAGTTAGTGTTAGCACACACGGCGAATTATCTCAGTCGGTTAGAGCGACGCAATTATAACAAGTATTAATGTCGCTCTCACTAGATCGTTATAGATAAATTCTATATTTCTCAAACACTTACGTTTTATTTCTACAACTCATATCATTTATACGGTAATTACACGGTTCATTTGCGGGTCTTAAATTTTTCCGACTTCGAAGACCTCCATACCTAAGGTCCAGCGCTTGTAGCCTTACCTGCGTCATAGTCTGCACCGAACTCCCTCGATGTAATTTCCAACCCAAAGAGCGCTGCACACTCTACTTAGTAGCATTTCCCGACCTTAATGCAAAACGCTTCGCAGCTAGACAGGGGCGTAGGAAAGTCAGCATTATGGTCCGACAGGTGCTACGATCAGTCCATGAATGGTGAATCAAATGCTCAGCGAAGGTTCAGCTTGCGACGGGCTGTTTGCTCGAGCCTGACACTCACCTTGGCCGCTTGCGCATCAGAACCTAAGCATGCTCCAACAAGGGTTCTTTCGGTCCCCGAGGAGGTTTGGCCCGATGAAAACGGAATCCTTGCTGCACAAGTCCATGCATGGGTCGTCATTTCGACAGAGAGGGGCGTGCTTGGCCTACTTGAGACACCGAGGTACAAATCTGGTTTACGCAGACATCCGTCGACGGTTGAGCCTTGGACAGACCCACAAGGACGCGCCAGAGCAATCTGGGGAGTTAGCAACCCGAGTCGTAATGGCGGACTTGCTGTACTTACCGCAGCGCAAGGCGATCGGCGGCACGCCATATGGTTGCTTGAACCCAATGCTGATTCGCGTCAGATCCTCGAGGGCGTAGGCGACCCGTTGTGGGATCATCCCATGTCAGCCATGGCGCTAAGCCCGAACGGACGTCGGCTGGCTTTCATCGCCAAGAGTGACCCTTCGATCCGATATCGACCGCTGATTATTGGTAACCTTAGCATCTACGACGTCGCAAAAACCGATGTCGTGGCGTATCGAAGCCATTTACCCACCTTTATTGACGATTTCGCAGTTAACACTCGCCCTGCTTGGCTAGATGATGGTAGGCGACTACTAGTGGCAGTTGCAGGGCCGAATGGGAGAGCGAGTTCTGGTGCACGAAACCCAAGTGCGATAACACACAATGATGCAGAGATTCGGCTGATTGACTTGGAAAGTCACACCGAAGAAACGATTTGCTCGGGGCATAGCCCGATCGCCAGCAGCGACAGCAAGTCATTACTGTTCATGCGAAGTGATCAGAATGCGCTTTACCACTTTGATTTAAGGAGTGGACAACATCGGGTTATTCGCCGACATCACGGCCTCGGAACTGTACTAGCTTTTTTAGACGGCAGATACGTTATCTATACTGGTTCACCCAATCCTTCCGCGCCTGTTGAACAAACCACCAACAACAGTCCTTTGGTTGGTCCCAAAAAGATGCGAGCACTAAAGATTCAAGATATCTGGACATCTGAGGTTCTGACGCTGCTTGAAGGGATTGACCCTCGGCGATCGATCAGCGCTGCATCGATGATCTAAGTTCAGATACGTTCAAAGCGTAAATACAATGCTACGGGCTTTGACATTGAGTTTTCGTCAAAAGCTACATTTGCTGAATCATTCAAAACTTACTACAGCTAATGTCCTCAATGAGTCACCTTGAAGTACGATTGCCAAAAGATTGCCCAACAGACAATGAGCAGTAAAAAGATACTTGTCACAATCATCAGATATTGCATTGAGATCATCGGTGGGTACGAGAGATTAGCTCGAAGAACAAGCCAATAAACTGATCCCAAGAAACAAGTAAGCTTGATTCCCAACACCAAGAAAAATACTTGTAACGTTTTGCCTTTTTTATCGACTCTTTCGACGTCTAGGCAGTGATCACCAGCTTCTAGCTTCGTCAATCGATTCGGCAATCTTTTGATGATGCTCGGTTGCAATACTATAAGACCCGGGGTCAAAACTAACAACACCAAGAAAGTGTAGATGAACTGCTCTCGTTCCAAACTCGCATTGGCTTGACCAGCGCTGTCAAAGTGCGATGCCACCATATCGGGTAATAAATGTGCATAAAACAGAATGAGGCCAGCACATAACGACTGAGTACAAACGTATGTGATGGTGAGGGTTTTGATTAGTAGCTTTGGCACGCCTACCTCCCACTATTACGCCAACGATGTTTGCCAAAACCGATACCGGATCCGAGCATGATTTGATCATACTCTGAAGCGCAAGAGGTTGCTTTCCTTGTGGCGAACGCAATTGCCTGCTCGAACACCATGTCACTGCAAGCCTGCAGTAGGCATAGTTTCAATGAACTCAGGCTGGCTTAGTTGCAACACTCATTGAAGATTTTTCTAAAGCTCCAAGTGCATGTAGCAGTGATGGCTGCCATTGTGAATTCATGTAGCGCACTCGCAAGTGAACCCCTCTGCAGCGTCGGAAACTGTCAATAGCATTCAAAGCAGCCAAGTTCAATCGAGTCAGCATTCTGAACTTCCTGCAATCTTTAACTTTCGAAAATGGCTGCAAATTCTACTAAGTAGAACTGCTCAATTACACGGTTAATTTGCAGCTTCGGCTCGCCTTCAGCCATAGGTTGTGCAAAGTAGGTCCTTTCAACGGTTCGCCATTGAGCCTCCTCGCATTGAAACTCGACCGTCGCCTCTATTGAGTAAGCACCATTCGGTTGTGCCTGCAGATAGTTGGCCAGCAAGGCTGGCACGGCTCAAATTATCCTTTGCAACAATGCTTTCCGTATCGATATAAAACCGATCTTCCTCTCCTTGCTGGGAAAGTGCCATCCAGCTTTGGGCTTGCGCCTCTAGGACAAAGCAAAGTAGTAAGCCAAGCGCGTGACCAGTCACATCAGAGTTAGCTCCAGTAAAGCGTTGATCATAGCGCTCTAGGTGCTAGGAATCTGTAAGCGGGTTTTGATTGGCTCCGATGATCATGCCCTTACTAAGCCCAAGTCTTAGCGCGTTATGCTGAGACATATACTCAACGCCTCGATCCAAAAGAGTTCTCCTACCGACTCGCCCCAGTTTGTAGCCAGACTAACAACAAGATAAAAAGTAAGTTCGCTGGTGATTAGCAGCTGCACTGGTTATGGACCTTTAGCGCTTTGATGTGCAGACTCAAGGTCATGCAACGGAGGGCATTAGATGGCGGCAATAAAAGTTCCAGAAACAAAATACGCACAATCGGGTGAATTGAGCATCGCCTACCAAGTCTTTGGAGATGGCCAAAACGATCTAGTCTATGTGCCCGGCATTATTTCCCATCTTGAACAGTACTGGGAAGATCCGACGATGGTCAATTGGTTCTCACAATTAGGTCAGCACTTCCGAGTGATCATCTTGGATAAGCGCGGCCAAGGCCTATCTGACCGAATCGATAGCAGTGCAACGCTCGAGGACAGAATTGATGATGTGAATGCTGTTATGCAAGAAGCTCAATCAAAATCAGCTTCCTTGTTGGGACTCTCCGAAGGGGGGCCGTTGTGCTTACTTTTCGCGGCAACCTACCCAGAAAAGGTTGAGCGGTTGATGTTATTTGGCTCTATGGCTCGATTTTATGGTGGCGATGGCTATCCTTACTCTCCTTCCTATGAAGCAATAACAAGTAGGTTAGTTCCTCAGTTTGGTAAGGGTGCATTTGCCTTCATGCTGGGCCGTGAAGGTCAAGTTTCCCAGGAGGACTTGGACCGAGTAAGCCGGCTTGAGCGGATGTCTTGTTCTCCTAGTGCCTTTAAAAAAATCCTCGAAGCAAACCGCCTAATTGACGCCCGGCCTATCCTCGAACATGTGGTGCAACCCACACTGATCGTTCACCGTAGAGGCGATAAGGCTGTCAATTTTCATAGCAGTCGCTTTATGGCAGAGAAAATTCCAAACTGTACTTATTTGGAGTTACCAACAAAGTCCCATTTGCCCAACCTTGATGACACTCACAACTTGGTGACTGCAATGGTTCAATTCCTGGGGTCAACCCAAGTTGCAGCTCCTCAAGGTAAGACCCATACGCGCCTATCGACAGCCTTATTTACTGACATTGTCCAATCTACCGACAAACTTCTTTCCATGGGAGACCATACTTGGCGAAAGACGCTTGACGCTCACGACGCCATAGCGCATCAAACCGTTTCAGATTACAGAGGTCGGCTTGTAAAGAACACCGGTGACGGTATTCTGGCCGTGTTCGACGGTCCGGTGCGGGCTCTACAATGCGCCCAAGCATTGATCTCAGCGCTACAAAAAATTAGCCTTCCAATCCGGGCTGGTCTACATGTTGGCGAGGTCATAAATCGCGGTGGCGACGTCACGGGCATTGCAGTCAACATTGCCGCCCGTGTGATGGATAGAGCCCAGCCGGGTCAAGCACTACTCACTAAAACCGTTAAGGATTTGACAGGCGGAAGCAATATCGAATTCAGATCATTGGGTGATTTCGAACTAAAGGGCTTACCCGAAAAGTTTGAGTTATTTACGCCTTGCACTGCGAACCAATCGAGCAGGGTATGAAAGTGTATTGCTGCAAACCAACAATTTGGCGAATCCATATCATTATCAAACCAGATCCCTTATGGATCCTACAATTTGAAGGGCAAATGGGTACTTAGGATGGCTTCCTCTAGCCGCACGAAGGGATACCAAGGGACTAGGTCGTTCTAACCTTGATCATGGCTATTGACCCACAATGCACGACGAGCAGCACGACTCGCAGCATGCGCTTTCCTCGCCTCGATGCAGGCTTTGGCGATCGCCTTCGGGTCATGGACACATAAATTAATGACCATCGCTTGTAAGTCTGCTGGCAGCTCGGTTAAGCTGACTCGATCGTAAACGCGCCCGTAACCATCACGCTCAAGCAATCCGGTATCGACCAACCAGCGCCTGAGCTCAACGTAATCAGTCTCCAGGCATGCCAAGGCACCATTCAGAACTGCTTTTAGTGCGATATTGATGTCACGCTCGTCGCATGAATCCCGTGGAAGACAACACCAAACCAAGGATAAGGCCTCGAGCCGTTGCGCTAGCCCAAGGCTCCCAAGATGCACCCGCTCCTTTAGGACGAGAGCTTTTACCCGATCCGGGAGCTCTGGAAGATGCTTAAACGGTGGGTTTACATCGCAATCGTTTGACATGAAAATGCTCTAAATATTATGAATATGACACGCAGCTTGTCATTACTGCTAAAAAGCTAGCGACCAAAAGCTGACGCGCGCGAGCTCCAAAAATCCTAGCGCCTGCAGAATCGGCCACCTGTCCTCGCCCGCATCGACCACGAGCCAACACCCTCCTCGACGCCAAAGCAGCTGAGCCCTAATTGCAATCAGGTACTTATAGAGCTCTCGTTGACGGTGGCTTGATAGCGTGCCTCCACCGAACAAATGTCCAATCGCCTGATTAGCTGCGTGAATAAGGCCGCCGCTTGCTACGACTTGTCGATTTTCATCACGAATGACCATCAAATGTAGTCCATCATCGCCGCATGCCAAGGCGTCGCGGTATCCTGACAGCCATAAACCCTTATCCTCGTTCGGCCATATCCGATCATATAACGATAAAAGCTCATCAAGCTCGGAAGCGCGGTTACGTCTCGAACAGGCATAGCCCCTCCGAAGGCATACGTTTATGTGTTGATTGCTAACATGAAGTCCAGCGCATCGATTAGGCGGGCCTTCGCAATCAAAACCATAAGCTCTTAGCGCTGCCTTGGTAACGGCGGTCGAATCGTGTCCGTAAACTTTCCAAGTCAAGCGCCTAGCTCGTTGCGACATCCGCATCCACCCAAACAGGTCAAACTTTAAGCCTATCTATAGAACTTGACCGATACGGATTAGCGAGCCATTTTCGTCGATGATTGCGAATTCACGCATGCCCCAAGGCTTGTTCTCAAGCTTTGTTATGCGCGGAATGCCCGAGCTGGGCAATGTCAATGCGGAGAACTCCGTGAATAACGTATTCACATCGTTCACCCTGAAATAGGCGCCAAACGAGGACTCGGCCGGCAACAACTGCTTATGCAAAAAGAAGTGGACCTCGAGTGAGCCATGCTCTGCGATGGCGTAGTCCCCATTCGGCGAGACTACCTCGCATACAAAGCCAAGCCTGCGATAAAAGGCAAGCGTGTCTTCCATCGAGATTGCAGGAAGTGTTGGAATGGCGCGATCAAAGTCTTGCATTTTTACCCCTCCCTTAGACACTGAACTTCTACAGCAATATAAGCTGGTGCTGATGTCACCGTCAAAGGTGAGGATGATGTGGGCTACCTGCTAGGACCAAATCCAGATGATCCCGATCCTATTTGGGACTACCGGGAATTTAGCGGTGAATTAGATATCGCCTCAAACCTACCTTGACATCACCTCATGCTACAGACAACCATTAAAGAAGTAGAGAACTCCAACGGCGTCCAAAGCAGGGGGCATATTCAGAAGTGTTGGCCTCGGTAGTAGCTAGAAAGATTGCCCGCATCACCAACTACCTTTTGACCAGACACCGGTCACCTACCAACCGCGAGCCTCCAATTTCGACTGGGACATTAGCTTGTTTAAAGATTGGTGAAAAGCAATCGAATCGCTTCCTAGGTGAAGTCACTTCCTCCCCTTGCTCGCTAGTCTCAGTTGATTGGTCGCCAATCGGACGGCATTAACCTACCGCCATCCAGCGACAGATCAATCCTATTGCCAATAAAGCCGCATAGGATTTGTGGTGAGGATCTCATCAAGGCAATTCTCGGGAAGCCAGGCTTCAAGCGCGGAAAGGAGATCAGCGTAATTAGCATAATGTTCAAAATTTGTACAAGGCCAGTCACTTCCCCAGATCAGCGCAGAAGGACCCAACACTTGATAGAAAGATGACACAAGTGATGCGGCGTCTACACCATGGAGCCGATACGCTCCGCTTAGCTTGATCGTGACCCGCTTTGCCGTTAAGCGCTCCAACAATTTGATTGTCGGATCATCCAAGTCTGCACGACCCGGCTTGGCCATATGGTCTATGACCAGATGAAGGCTTGATGGCAGACTCGCGATGACGCCGGGTAAGGCGCCCCGATCAGTGTGAATTTCAATGTGCCACCCCATCTCTAGCAAGGAATCCCAAAGGCTTGCCCGCCCTTGCCAATCCGATAAGTCATGGGACACACCCGAAAGGTTTAGGCGCAGCCCACGAATGCCCATCGTATGCAAGACGCGTAGTTCTTCAGGACGAATGCTCGGAGAAACGACGGCTACGCCTCTTAATCGATGAGGATCAGCCAGCAGGTTAGCCAAAAGAAGCCGATTATCAACACCAAGAAAACTGGGTTGTACCAATACCCCATGAGTAATCCCAAGCGATGTAGCGCGCGCTTGCCAATCGGAAAGCAAGGAATCGTAGCTAGGGGTGTAACGGGCACCAACAATCGCCTGTCCGGCCTCAAAAACGTGGAAGTGACAATCGACTTGAATCTTTGAAGTAGCTTCGCTCATGTGATACATTTTAGTCATCTAGAGGACTGATGATAAGTCGTGATGATATCAAGCTTGCCGCCTTTTGGTCAGAGCCGATACGGAGCACTTGCCACCGCTTTGCGGCAAAGAGTTCTCGATGGTGAGTGGGAACCTGGAGAAATGATTCCATCGGAGGCTAGCTTGGCGAGCAGCTACGGAGTCGCGCTTGGCACGCTTCGACAAGCCATCTCGCTTCTCGTTGAAGACGGGATCTTTAGGCGACAACATGGGCGGGGAACCTTTGTTAGCCGCGGAATTGATAGCCCATCAATGATGCGATTTTTCCGCTTTCAATCAGGAGATGGGAAGGCTACAGTCCCAGAATCATTGATCCTTCAGCGCCGATTTCGCACCCCATCATCAGATGAGGCGCTGGAATTTGCCATAGACCCATCATCTCAAGTGATGCAGTTCGAGCGACTTCGCAGCATCGATGGGAAACCTTGCCTACTTGAGAACATCATTCTTCCACTGCCTCTCTTTGGCGCGCTTGCAGACACCGATACAGGGTCCTGGGACGATTTGTTATACCCAATGTATCTAAAATACAGTGGGATCCTCGTACATCAAGTTCATGACACATTGAGTTTTTCTCAGCTAAGCAGCAGGCAGGCAAAGAAGCTACAACTAGCTGCTGGGAACCCATGTGTCCTCGTCGAGCGTCGAGCCTTCGATATCTCAAACCGATGCATTGAGCGGCGAACAACTCGTGGCGATGCCCATTCATTCACCTATACAGCTCATGTCAAGTAAGGGAGCGGCTACATGAAAGTTTTTATTCCGATCAATAAACAATATCTCTTTGCCATTTTTTCGCTCTGCTTCTTGTTCTTTCAAGGAGAGAGTTTTGCACAGTCAGATTCAGCATTCCCGACTAAGCCAATTACACTTATTGTCACCTACCCGACAGGCGGCGGCGCAGACACAATGGCTCGCCTCATTGCTCCCAAAATGGCAGAGCAACTTGGCCAATCGGTGGTCGTAGAAAACCGGCCGGGTGCGAGCGGTCAGATCGGTGCTGCGCTTGTCGCAAGAGCTCCTGCAGACGGCTATACGATCATGCTTGACGCCTCCTCGTTTGCCGTAAACCCATCGCTATACCCAAAGTTGCCCTACGATAGCCTTAAGGCGTTCAGGCCGATCGGGATCATCGCACTCTTCCCGAACGTGGTGCTGGTCAATGCAGCATTCCCTCCGCAGCAGATTACAGATCTGATAACAAGCGCTAAAAAAGCCAAGGATTCTGTTGCCTTTGCATCATCCGGTAACGGCTCGGCTCAACATTTAGCGGGCGCCCTTTTTGAGTCGGCTACGGGCGTTGAGATGCTTCACGTGCCTTACAAGGGCGGTGGGCCAGCACTTGTTGATGTCATTAGCGGGCAAGTTCCTGTCTTCTTTGGCAACTTGGCATCCACGCTGGCACACATTCAAAGCGGAAAGCTTCGGGCACTTGCTGTTACCTCGGCAAAACGATCACCGCTTCTTCCCAATACACCAACCCTATTAGAAGTCGGTATAAAGGGCGCGGAGATTCACGAATGGAACGCGGTCTTCGTGCCAGCCGCAACCTCCGAGGCAGTTACGAGCAAGCTGGCTGCTGCATTCCAACATGCACTTAATTCACAAGAGGTGAAATCTCGCATCGCTCAACTTGGCGGCGATATACAAAGGAGCTCACCGGAACAAGCGAAAAAGTTCATCGAACAGCAAGTGAATCTTTGGGGAAAGGTTATCAAGGAGCGAGGTATCAGTGCCGAGTAATGAGGTTCCTTAATCAAAGCGTTCCTAAGTGCAGCGTCTTCAACGCTGCCTACCTAACGCTCGGCAAACGCCCTTTCAATCACGTAGTCGCCTTGCTCGCCTGCGCTCGGCGAGATCTGAAAGCCACGCTGATTGAGCATGTCGGCACTTTCCTTCAACATCGCTGGACTGCCGCAAATCATCACCCTATCGCTTGACGGATCAAGCTCGGCCTGCCCGATATCACGAAACAGTTGCCCCGATTCGATCGCAGTCGTAAGCCTTCCACTGTGGGTGAAGGCCTCACGGGTAACCGTTGGGTAATAAATCAATTGGGCCGAAACCATCTCCCCAAGCAACTCGTGCTTGGGCAGGCTGTCACGAATAAACTCGGCGTAGGCAAGTTCGCTCACTAATCGCACACCATGAATCAGCACCACATGTTCAAATCGCTCGTAGGTCTCAGGGTCCTGAATAATGCTCATGAATGGCGCAAGTCCTGTGCCTGTTGCGAATAAAAAAAGTCGTTTACCAGGTTTCAAATCATCAATCACAAGCGTACCGACGGTTTTGTGCCCCATGAGCAAACGATCGCCTGGTTGAACATGCTGCAACCTTGAGGTGAGCGGCCCGTTGGGCACCTTGATCGACAAGAATTCCAAATGGGTCTCATAGTTGGGGCTTGCGATGCTATATGCACGCATCAAGGGTTTACCTTCGACTTCGAGCCCGATCATCACAAAGTGCCCGTTACGAAATCTTAAACTGTCGTGGCGGCTTGTTTTGAAGGAAAAAAGCGTATCGTTCCAATGATGAACATCAAGAATCTGAACTTCGTCAAACGCCGCCATATATGATCCATTAAACAGAACAAGGTTAAGCTATCGCTGAGCGAGTCGCTATGCTATCAATATACATCCTCAAGTATCTTGACGTAGTCAGCATGGGTTGCCTGGCGCGGATTAGTGGCATGGCAGTGATCCAACAAGGCCTGCGACGCGATCGAATCAAATTGACTGCGATCAACGCCAAGTTCCGAGAGCTTTTGTGGCAGACCAATACGCCGATTTAAATCTTCGATCACTTTCGCTATCGCATCGATATCGGCCTTCACGGCGAAAACCGTAGCGAGGCGCTGGAGCTTATCGCCCAGTACAGGGCCATTAAACCGAAGCACTGGCGGGAGAAAAATCGCGTTGAGGGTACCATGGTGTAGGCGTGGCGACTTCAGTGCCCCGAGTGGATGGCTCAGAGCATGGACAGCACCCAAACCCTTTTGAAAAGCCATCGCTCCTTCCATGGCAGCCATCATCATGTTCCAACGTGCATCACGATCATGGCCACCGTGAACCGCCCGCTCTAAATAGTTGAATACTTTGATCATGCCGTCGCGTGCAATCGCTTCAGCAGGCGGATTGATCGATGGCGCAACAAAGGTCTCGATGCAATGAGCCATCGCATCCATACCCGTGCCCGCGGTCATTGCCGCCGGCAAATCGAGGGTTAACTCGGGATCGCACAGGGCTAGCTTAGGAATCAAATGGGGCGAGACAAGCGCGAGCTTTCGGCCATCATCAAGCACGATCACAGCGCCGCGGCCCACCTCGCTCCCGGTACCCGCTGTGGTTGGTATGGCAATAACCGGATGGATGTTTGCATTAATACGTTGCACACCACCTTCAACCATCATATAGGGCTTGAGTGAATCGCCGCCATGACTTGCCCAAAGGGCAACAGCCTTTGCCAAATCCATGGCTGAGCCGCCACCTAAGGCGATCAAACCATCGCATGCCTGCTCACGAAATTGTTGAAGTGCAGCACGGCATGCCGATTCGGTGGGATTGGCAGGGGTGTCTGCAAAAATACTTGGCTTTTCGTTCGAACCAATGGCATGAATAACTCGTTCAACAAGACCAGATTGCAAGACACCTTGGTCGGTAACGAGCAAGGGCCGCTTCATACCTAGGAGCCCCATTTCAGCGGGCAGCAGCTTAATCGCACCAAAGTCAAATTGAATTTTTGTGAGATAGGTGATCAACGCCATGGTTTCGAAATTCCTCAGTTATAAAAGATCGATGAATCGCCAGAGCTACCAACCGAGCCCCAACCGCAAGGGTAGAAAAACTGCCATACCAAACAACATAGTTCCCATCACAACCTGCCCTTTTCCACGCCTGATTACAAAGTAGGCGAGTCCGGCTAGTGCGCCATATATACGAGCATCTTTTAATGTCGAGATGAGCACCCCATTTGTCATGATAATTTCAGGAACAATCACCGCACTGACAGCCGCAATCGGCGCAAACTGCAAACCCCGCGATGCCCAGCTTGGCCAGCGAATCTCACGATCAGGAATAAAAAAGAACGAACGCGTGAACATCGTGATGAATGCCATCAAGATAATCGTGAGGTGATTCCATATCGTCTCCAACTGCCACCAATCCCAAATAAAAGCCATCATCGCGCTCAATGGCCCCGAAGCTGCGAGTGCTGATTGCTTGGATGACTCAGTCTCGGCTCAATGAGAAGGCAAAGCGCGACGGCAGCCATAATGGCAGCGACGATATTGAGCTTTAAAGGCAGGCTAACCGCAAGCACAGCGACCGCTCCCGCAGCAATGGCTGCTATCAAGCGAATCAGGTGACCAAGGTGTTGCTGCCCGCTGAGCAGGGAAAGACCAACGCCCATCAGTCCTAACATACCAGCAAAACCTAAGCCCCAATGCTGAGGAATCCAGGACGCAAAAAGAACACCGAACAAATTTGATAACACCCAGGTAGCCCAGTTAAGACCACCATTGGCCGCTAAATAGGCTTGTTGCTCCATGAGTAAGTCACGATCGCTCTCTGGCCCTTGAGGAAATCGCCGAATGAATTGCACATAGCTCAAATCGGCGGTCAGAAATCCACTGAGCATGCGCTCGGCACGCGGCAACATCATCATGTATTGGCGTAAGTGCGCACTGAAAACTAAAAAGCGCAAATTGACGCAAAAACTCGTCGCAAGAATCACCCACATCGGGGCCTCTGCAGCAAACAATGGCATCGCTGCAAGCTGCGCACTGCCCGCGAAAACAATCAAAGCCATGAGCAGGCACTCAGAGAAGCCCATGCCAGATTTGGCCATCGCAACCCCAGTCATCAGACCCCAGGCTGCGATGCCAGGAGCAACGCCAGCCATGTCACGCAGGCCGAGCCGAAACGCTGGATGTTGGCGGTAAGCCTTTCGCAAAAACATGCTGCATTGTGCCAGCCCTTGCCAAAGATTCCCAAAGGCAAGGGCTAGAACAGCGCTTTAAAGTGGCTTGACGCGCTTAGCTACTTACTCGCTGAAGCGCCGGGCGCGATACTTCGTTATAGGCTGAATGATTATCCCTTAACCAACGCTCGGAGTCGCTTGCGTCATGATCGAGCGGATGGAAATCAGGGCAGAAGTAATCCTTCCACGCAGGCAGATTGCCACGCAACAATCCGTCGCGGGCAAATAAGTGCTTCCAACAACTCGACCATGTTGACCATTTGAACAATGCCCGATCACGGTACAAATTATTGATCGTTTGCCTAAATACATCACTCAAGAATGTGAAGGTTACGTAGCGATAAGTTCTCAAACGCCACCGGTGATCACCACCAATGGCTTTATAAACATCAAAGGCAATCGCTCGGTGCTCGGCCTCTTCGGCACTATGCCAAAGCCAAAGTTTTTTGAGGCGTTCGTCGGCTCCATCGAGCGCCTCGGGATGCTTCATTAACCACGATGCAAAGACGGCAGTGAAATGCTCGGTTGCAGCGGTCGCCCCGACGTGATTGCGAGGATTAATGTCAGCATTAGCTCGAATCCGCGCAGCCGCGCGCCGCTCGAACGCGTTGTCAAAACCTTGGCGCTCTAACTGTTTGTTGTAGAGTCCATGCAAATGCCGGTGGGTCGCTTCCTGACCGATGAAGCCTCTGATTTCGGGTTCAAGGCGAGCCCTGTCGGCTTCGTTCATCAGCGGCAAAGCTTGCTTGAGCGAGTCGATGAAATATTGCTCACCCACCACAAAACTCATGGACAGCGCATTAAAGAAAGCACTTCTAAATGCATCGCCTCCGTTCCAACGGCGATCAAAGGGTTGACTGAGATCAATGAGCAGGCGGCGGACCACTAAGTCGGTCATGAACAACTCCACAACGATGCGCACCTCAAGAGAGCGTGCAAGATGAGAGATCATACCCGAAAGTACTGACTAACGGTCAATATCCCCGAATTAACGGTTGTCAATTTTGGATGACAGTTGGTTTCCCGGAATTGCTTTCATCGGATCACCGTTCGCTTCGGAAATGCGTACCACTGCTTTCCCGCTTGATCATCGACCTGACGAATCGTCAGAGCCCCCTCCATGGCGCATTCAATGGCTCGATGTAAATCGAGGCTATGGGGCGATGCAAGCAAAGGGGGCTCATTACTCGATAGCAGGAGGAT
>Ga0209358_10002449_pt1 | contig 14147 bp, 21 predicted proteins | sample LauGreFa1BDMLBSN_2_FD_187574 | JGI IMG/M metagenome (GOLD analysis project Ga0209358, IMG submission 187574) | Freshwater lake microbial communities from Lake Michigan, USA - Fa13.BD.MLB.SN (SPAdes) (version 2) | ecosystem: Environmental > Aquatic > Freshwater > Lake | place: Lake Michigan, USA... | reverse complement strand
AATCTGCATTAGTTTGTGCAACTAATGAAGCTAGCATACATTTTAATGGAGCAGGTCGATTATACGTTGGAATTATGAAGTCCACTAACATATTCTTCTAATTGTTTTTGGTAATCAAGTTCCCAATGAGGATTCAAATTTACATCTCCTGTAGGGATTAATCCTTTTATTCTAAGAATCTCAATATGATTTGAATGTCTCTCAATAACATTAGCTCTGTCGCTAGTGTCTGTACCCATCCCACTCATGTGATAACCTCTTCCTCCCCACATGTAGAACCAGCTAGCTTTTTCATTAGGCATCTCAGCAAATTTTCTACCACCATAATGAGCAAGAGCATTTACAAATGTCATATCATAACCAGCATTCTCTACAGGATGCCCACCAATAGCTTTCCATGCAGACTTCCTAAACACAATACCTGAGTTGCCTATCCATCCAACATTTGTAATAGTTGAGTCGTTGTAATAAACACCAGTGGCCCAATGAAGAATATTAACATCATCTGTAAATTGTTCTGCAACATTCTTTAAGTGCCAAGGCATAGCAACATCATCATCGTCCCATTGGCAAATGATTTCTCCTCTACATAGTTCTGTAGCATAGTTTTCCTTATCCCCAATAGTTTTGAATGTTTCATCAAGATTGTATATTCTTACATCTGGATGATCAAACTTTAGCTTCTGTAAAGGATAATCATTAACGATCACTAGTTCCTTTTCTCCAGGATATTCCTGAAGAAGAAAAGAGTGGAGAGACTCCTCGAGAAACTCCACTCTTCCATAAGTGATCATCTTACAAGAGATCGATGGGTAATTCATGATTCAATATTCATTACTTTAACAAACCTTTCTGAATCTTCAGGAGACAGATAGATTTCAGTTTGATAGGTGTTTCTTTCACGCTTGTATCCTCTAATCTGTCCATTTTTTGGATTGGTATCAGGCACTTCTGTAGAACGCTCATGGATATCATCTAGCAACACTAGACGATTACCATTTTCTACGATGATGGTTCTAATCACCTTCTCAATATTGAAGCTGTCTAGATGTTCTTTGAATTCAAGAGGATCTGTTCCTTGAATTGGTTCCTTTCTTGTGTAAAAGAATTGATTCATAATGTAATTGGTTTTAGAATTTTTTAATTAAGATTTCAACACTGTCAGGAGAATGGGCATATTCTTCGCCCACTTCTCTTGTGGCCTTAAAGATAACGTCTTTCTCATCAAGAGCAAGGACATACCTTGGCTCAATGATCAATTCAGAGTCTATATACACTTTAACTCCTGACTCGTTAAGTCCATACTTGTGAAATATAACTGTATATTGGAATAATTGCTTCATGTTAAATCATATTTTTCTTTTAAATACTCACGTCTTTTGTTCACTTCTTCATAACGATAGATGTCATTCTCTACATTTGAATGCTCGTCTAGCGTCATAAGAATAATGTTCTCTTCATCAAGAGCTGCCTGCTTATACTTTTCCTTTGGAAGAATGTGATGAAAGAATATTGACAAAGGTTCTGTCCCTAGTCTTTCTCCACTAATCTCAGACTTGTGTGGTCTTTTCTTCCATATCCCCAAAAACATCTCACGCATAGAGGATTTCTCCTCTATGATGAGCTTGTTTGAATAGTTAGTTGTTATTCTTGCTAACATTGGTTTTCTTGGTTTGTGTCTAAAGCAATACTCTCCTTCACAGGATGCACCACATGTTTTACACTTTGGTTTAGGCATTTTTATAGTCCATCATCTTCTGGTGTAGGTTCTATGTTCTTAATACGATTGATGATTGTTTGCTTGATATCTTCTTCTAGCTCTGGGTTATCTTCTAGAAGCTTTTGGAATCCATCGTATTGATACTTCTCTTCTTTGTATGTCACTGTAGAGCCATACTTCCTAAGAACACCATACTCACTACCAAGCTCCATAAGCTCTGCAAACTTATCAATACCTTGACCATAGACAATATCAAAGCTAGTTAGTCGATATGGAGGAGACATCTTGTTCTTTACAGCCTTCACCTTAGTGATGTTACCATAAGTTACATCTCCCTCCTTTGCCAAAGATCTGCTCACTTCTATTCTACAATCTGAATAGAACTTCAATGCATGACCACCTTGAGTTGTTGTAGGGTTACCAAACATAACACCAATCTTCTCACGATACTGACTGATTACAATCACACATACATTGTGTGTAGATAGTGCAGTCTTTAGCTTTGGATAGGCATTACTGTTGAGCACAGCCTTCTTGCCAATAGAACTATCACCCACATCACCATCTAGCACCTTCTTTGGAATCAATGAACTGTCACTGTCGATAATTACAAGATCTATCTCTCCAGTGTTGATTAAGTCCATAGCAATCTGAAAACCTTCTTCGCCACAGCTTGGTTGAGCAATCAACATCTCATCAGTATTTACACCTAGAGCTTCGAAATAAATCTTATCAACAGCATGCTCGCCATCGATGTACAACACTCTACCACCTTTTGCTTGACATTCTGCCACAGTGTGACCACAGATCGTTGACTTACCTGTACCCTCCCATCCCATTAGTTCATAGAGTTTCCCTTTAACGAAACCTCCTACGCCTAGTGTGATGTGATCAAACCCAACAGAACCTGTGCTAATTAGCTCGTAGGTGTTCTGGTTCTTAGAATTCAGTGTAAGTACGCTACCTACACCATACGCTTTGTTCAGCTTGTCCAGAGCTGCTTGGAACTTGGTTTGTTCCTCTACATTTTCTTTTTTCTTTGCCATTATTGAATTGAATTTAGATAACGAATTTAGTTAAAATTTCTAACATTTTCAATTAAAAAACCCCACAACACATGTCATGGGGCTTTTTTATAAACAAAAACACACTAATTAATCAAATTTCCAAGCATAGGAATGCAGTCTGTAGCTTTCCATATTTCCATACTTTGCTCTATATGGCTCACTAATTTTTACAGGTTCTAAAAGCTCAATTGGTGTATATACACTTGTTCCAGGGAATGACCCACATGTAACTGTTACGCTTTTACCCTCATTAATTGCTCTATTGACAATGTAGTCTCTAATATCAATGTTTCCTCTAAAATCTTTTTTACAATGAACTTTTATTGTTTCCATCTTTTGTTATTCCTAATGTCGCATTTACATATATTCTAATCTGATCTGACACATAATGTCTAACATGTCCTCCATCACAGAGAACAACACACCATATATCATTCTCGAATGCCCCAGAGTCACTGACATAAAGAGCATACCCATCCCTATTGCCTTCTACAACAACAGGAATGGGATTTTTGAACTCGTGTATCAATTCAGTAGTTGGAAAGCCTTCTCTACAGCAGCTCTCTCGCAAGGAACTCTTCCTTCGAAGAATTGACCTGTTGTTTTACCATTGATTTTGTAATAGAATAAATCAGGGTTAATGTTCTCATCTCTAAGAATCTCAACCACTATTTTATTCTCATCCAAAACATCAAAGAAGTTTCTAGGACTCTGCTCAAACATAATTGCTAGAGTGATGTCTGATACTCCTCTTGATAACATTTGATTCTTGAAATCCTCTGGAGCATTGTCTTGCTCAAAGCTTTCAATCATCTTCTTTAAAAACCAATCCCTAGCAGTTTCTGTGGCTAGTGGATAATCATTTAGTATTTCAATTGCTAACTTGTTCGACATATTCTTTTATGTTATTAATGTTTAATGTTTCTCTTTCTTCGTGGAATCCTTCCCAAACTTCTTGATCGCTAGAGAATGTTATACCCAGTTTGTCTTCCCAAAAGTTGATGAGATCCTGTGTCTTATTGAAGATTCTGTATTGCAAAGATATCTCATCTCTGTGTTTACCATTCTTGACGATCTTCACCACTTTTGGAAAAACATTCTGAAAGTCTTTACTGGTTTTGGAATACAATCCCTGTCTAACAAGTTGATAATCCTTCTTAAACTTTGGATCTAGTTTGTAAACCACAACTACATAACCACCTTCGTAATCATAATCTTCTACAATGTTGTTAGTTCTTTCATATTCGCTGTCTATGAAATCTCTGAACAAATCCATATCAGTAGGTTTGAAAAGCAAATACACGCAATCTTGATATATACAGTCATGGCTTACATCTCTTATGAAACCATTAACAAAACCCACCTTATCAAGCTTTTCAATGCCTATACCAAGTGGTTTTACCATAAATAACGTTGTGATGCTTCTCGTCAATTTCATTTTATCCCCTAATGTTTACGATTCCCTTATTTTCATAATTTGTTCTGGAGATATTCCAGACACCATTGTACAAAGCCCATTTAAGATCTTCAATAGTTTCTTTAACACCAGGATAGTTTCTCCCTTTGTGAGTGAAGCCATTGTAACAATCTTCCAAATCTTCTTCTGTAAGAGTGTAGATGAGCGGGTTGTAATAGTTTGTACTGTCGCAGACAATGAATGCTGGGAATAGTGCTTTATATCCTTCCCATTTAGTTTCAACCAGATGAAGTGTTGCTCTGTAATAAAGATATGCTTGAATATACGCACGTCTGTACAAATAATACTCATCATAGAAATTTTCTACACTCCATGTACATTTTAAATCATACACCTGCACAGTTTGTTTGTCGTGATCAACAACAAGCTTGTCAAACATACTCTTGAATACGTGACCATCTACTGTGTATGAATCCACTTGATATTGATTCAGAATTGTATATCTAACATTACTCGTTAGATTGATGACATCTTTTGTGACAATGTTGTTTCTCAACTCTGTCACAATTCTTTCAGCATTTGTGACATCATTACTGTTAATCACTGTCAAGTTTTGTGATCTCACCTTTCTGATCTCGTTGTAATACACCTCAGCGTCAGTGCCTACAAACTTACTAATCACCTGCTCAATCTTAATCTTGAATCCTGATTCTAGATAAGCATCCTTTGTTAGTTCATCAAATGTTCTTGTCACTACACCAAACGCATCTGTTGCTTCCTTAGTAAATTTGTAGAGGGCTTCTACAAAGTCTAGCATTAGTCCTGTTGGCGTGCTTGCACAAGAAGACATGTAGAATCTTTGGTCGAACAATTCAGGCTCTAGAAGAAGCGTTTCAACAAGTCTGCCAATTGTTGCAGCCTGACTATCTTTATCTTCTACACGTTCTTCAAGAACATACTTCTTGTGGTACTTCTTCCTGTCCATTGAAAATTCTTTCAATGAACTGGAGCTATCAGTTTGAATAGCTCTATAATTAGCTTCTGTTTTACTTTGTCCTTGTATCATGTAGTTTTTGTTTAAATGCGTTAATAATTAATGGATACATTGCCCTCACTTCTCTAGGCACTCTCTGGAAAAACCATCTCACTTCTGTTTCATACTCATGTCCATTCAGATCAACTCCCTGTGGATATATAAGCCAGAATCTATGTATTTCTCCATCATGTTCCACATGTCCTTCATGCCACACTTCTGTGAATGATGGCTGCTTGTTAATTGATATCATAAAATAATCATTTTAGTTAGAAATTACAAATAAAAAACCTTCCCCCAATGAGGGAAGGCTTTTGTTAGAAATCAACCAATCTATGTACTATTTACTTAATCCTTTTATGTCATCAACTGTCTTGATATCGTGACAATCCTTGCAAAGAACTTGCAAATTGTCCACTTCACAAAACAATTTTTCAACAAATTCTGGAAGATCTTTAGCTCTCTGAAGACTTCCAGCAGGAACAATGTGATCAACATTTATAGATGTTGCAGGAAACCATCCTTTACAGCAGTTGCATTGATATTCATACTTCTGTCTTTTGTTTGGTCCATGATAGTTGCGCTTAGCATTCTCTTTGCAGAGTGTGATAGGCTTCCACCATCTAGACTTTTGTCTTAAAGCACTTCGTATGAATGACCAGAATGCACTCTCTGTCATTGTTCCAGCATTTCTTGGTTTAATTTTTACGCTAGTTTTCTTTTTAGTACTAGTTTGTTTTTTCTTCATGTTTCTTAATCCTTTTCCAACAAATCCATAGAGTTGATTGCAACTCGTTTGGGATAATATTGAGTTCGTTTGCTAATATAATAGTATTTTGCTTTATGAACTCATATTGTTTTGTTGTACAACTCTGAGCATCCCATCCAAGTGATAGATAGATGTGATGTCTATCTACTGTCACGTGGTCTTTTGAGAAGGGATTGTAAATATTATTGAAGAAGTTGACAGTCTTCAATCCACCAAGATAGTTTTCAATATCCTGCACTGTAGATGCTTGATTCAAAATCTTTCTTGCTTTCATTGTCTGTGTAGATGTGTGTTTTGAAATCACACCCTTTGTTCTGATGAATTCTTCAGCCATAGCTTTGTTGAGTGTCCATTCTTTAAGAGGGGACAATGCAGCTATAATACCAGCTGCTTTCATCTCTGACACTCCATACTTCTCAGACAAAGCTAAAGAGAAAAAGTTGGCACGATTGTACCAACCTTTTCCATACATCAAATCTTCTTCCACACATTTATTGTGAACACTTCTCATGTTCTCAATCAGTGTTGACGAAGAATTATACAACTTCTTTAACTCTACCACCAAGTTCATCTTTCATCTTCTTTAGAGAGTTGACAATCTTGCCTATCTCAGAAGAAGAAATGGCAGGGAGATTAAATTCATACTTCTTGACCTCTTCAGCAAATGCTGTTTCAGCTCTTTCAGATAGAGATTCAAGTTCGTTCTCTACATAGAATTCATCCAAATCAATTGTACTAAAGTCTAAGTCGTGAAGAATCTGTGTTGCCTCATCTCTAGATACAGTGGAGATTGGGAGATATTCATAGCATCTACCCTTTGCTGTACCAATACCAACAACCTTCATAGGATTGATGAGCATCAATACAGATTGATCACCGCATCCTACATAGTGAATTTGATCAGCAGTGAAGTGAAGACCAGCAGCAGCACAATCTTGTGTAGACCAATTACATTCTTCCATAGGCATCTTTACAATTTGACCAATGCGAATGTCAAATGTTTTAGTCCAGTCATCTGTAAATCTGTTCTCTGCTCTGTTTGGAAGATCTAAATACAGATCAGTAAGAACTCCTAGGTCTGTACCCCCATAGTTTCTATCAGTGTAAGTAACTTCTCCTTCTCCATCACACTCGTAACATGTCACATACTCATCATATTCCTCATCATACCAGTCTCCTGTACCACCACAAGTGTCACACTTATCAGTGTATTCCTTTGTCATTTCAGTGTAGTGCATGAACTTGTACTCTCCATCAGGAGAAAGAATAACATGATAGTGGTTAGGACTTTTCTTCCACACAGCTTTAATCTTTGTGTACACCTCACTAACAAACTTAACAAGTTCGTTTGAGCCATGCAGTGTAACAACATTTCTTAGAGCCACAAAGAAGCCCTGCTTAGTTATTCTGAAGCTGTTTTCTACAAGGAATCTGTACAACTCATCAGCCACCTCAGCACGAGGATTCAAGCAGCACCACATAAAGAATCTCTTCAATGAAAGATATTCTTCGTCATTGTAAACATCTTCATCTGGATCACCATCCTCAGTTTGATAAAGAGAAATCACTTCAATAAACTTCTCTACAAGAAGTTGTGGCATTGTTCTGTTAATGCCCTTCAGTTTTACAGATCCATCTTCAACATCAAAGTCTTGCATTCTGGATAGCATTTCTAGTTTTGAAGAAATGTCTGCAAGAACCTTTTGTTGCTTCACTTCCTTAACCATCTCATCAGTGGATAATTTCTTATTAAACAATGCAATGATTTCAGTTTCACTGTTAGCATTCTTTACATCATTGAAGTCATCAACTGTACATGATGGCTTAGACAGCACTTCTCCATCCTTCAAAACAACTGTGAGCACATCGTTAACGAGTTTGAGTTTCTCGTATGGTTTGAAAGGAGTTTCTAGTTCTCTTCTTAGTAAACTATTCTTCAATGCTTGTTCTTCTATCTTTAGATTATCAAGCATTCTTTTTGCGTTGGATTTGAACCAATCTAGTGTGAAAATTGACATAGTTTTTTTTGGTTTTAAATGAAAAAGGGAGGACTAAGCCTCCCTTAAGTTATTGATTTTTAATTAATTAACAAAATTGTTCTTCTAATTTATCTTCTTCAAGGCGAGTGTAATGTTTGAGATCTACTCTAAACTTGTGATACTTCATCAAGTCTACAATGGCTCTTTCAACACCTAAAGGAAGACTACTGTTGTAAGAATAAAGATTGAGTGATCCCAGAAGAGCATTTAGAAAATACAGCTTTTCAAGAGTTGCTTTCATTTGTATATACTCATGGTATATACTGTAATCGAAAAGGTTCTTCTCATTTGCTAATTCAAGCATAGCGTTATAAATCTCACTAGACCCATCTCTATAGTTTGTATTTCTATATCTCTCGAGCAAATCCATTTTATCTGATAATTCAGTCGATATGCTTTTCAAATAATCAGATTTTCTGAAAACATACGATTGATTAAGTATTAGCTTATTAATCAGATAAGCAGTAACAAGCTTCTTGAATGGTTTACTTTTACCTTCCATAAATTTTGAATAAGACATTACATTGTTCAACTCTAGTTTCTCAAGCACCTTTATTTCTTTGGTTGATAGCGAAATTATAGTGATGTTCATTTTACCACAAATGATGCTATACAACTTATCAAGATCTAGACTATCATCATGATGGCCATAAACTATTAGAGTTTTCTTCTTTGGCATATCCTTCAAAGACCATGTGTCAGGAACAAACTTACAGTTCTTACCATCAACAAACCTTTCTAGCTGTCTTGCTTCTTTGACGATGATGTCACCAGCTAGTTTCTCACGTCTATTCACTCCTGTTCTACCACTAATTTGCTTTCTAGACTGAATAAAGCTGTCTGGAACAACAACATCATCAAGGTTCTTGAATCCAGAAATCATAGAATTCACAATACCCTGAAACTCTATGATTGCCTCTCTCCAGTGTTCTTTCTTAATCTTAGAAAGCTCTAGCAGTTGATAGTAGTTATCACGCTTCAAGCTTTTCATATAATTAGAAGCAGCAGTCCTATTAAACAAAGAGAATGTTGCTATCTTCTTCACAAAATAGTAATTGTTGAATGTACCATTCTGTAAATGAGTTCTTAGATACGCCTTCTTCAACTCTGAGATCCTAGAAGAATACATGTATGTGTTGTTACCCATAACATTGTTTCTACTAACATTCGATTCCCAGCTTCCACTCTTCACTTCCTTGAACTTTCCTCTGTTGAGAGTGTATGTTACAGCATACTCATTTAGAATGTATTCACTCTTATCAACAAGCTTTCTTAGATCAAGATGTTTTACACCTTCCATTTTAGGCTCATTCATCACTATATCGCTGAAGATAGATAGGTAACCAACGTTCAAAGACTTGCCAGGAACAATCTCGACACTTCTTTTCTTGCTGGTGTAATACTCTATCACTTGATCAAACGTGGTGCAGTTTTGCATCTCACGATTGTATTTCTCAATGAAGAAGTCAGACATTTGTCCCAATCTTTTGAGAATAATGTCCTTAGCTTCTTGTGTATACCTAATAGCTTCTCTATTTGGTGTTGGAAAGATTCCATCAGTCAAACTAAATCTCAATGCTACAGGAAACTCTAAATGAGAAATACCAAGCTTACCAAAGTCTAGTGGATAGTACACATTGTCCAAACAAATGTGGAGGTAATCATCCTTTGACATTTCAGAATACTGAAAGTGCTCACCACGATAGATAGTGAACTTGTTATTAACACTGTTCCCATTTGCTGTAACATCAAAATAAACACTGTCAAAATAAGCTAGCTGTTCCTGAATCTTAATGTAGAAGCTACTTCTATCACTCCATTTAACTGGAACAATCACCTTAACACCATTTCTCTCTTCTGTAGGTCTTTCATATAGAAGATCAATAGTGTTTGTGTCCTCGCCTTCGTACATCATATACTTACGTTCCATACCATCTTTACGACAGATGAAATAGAAACTAGATGTATAAGCAAGAGGAGCCTTAAAGCCAAGCCCCATCATACCTAGTTCTGTATCAGAGTTACGTTTGGTAGACTTACCATACTTACTAATGATGTTCTTCACATCATCAGCATCTAGACCAATACCAAAGTCTTCTACAGAGAAGACATAGTTGTTATTGTCGTCTAGTTTAAAACTTACAACAATTGGATCTTCCACACCAGCTCTTCTGTGACTATCTAGTGCATTACTTGCACACTCTCTGATAGTTGAGCCTATTGAATCTGAATAGAGATTCTTACTTAACATCTGCATCAAAATCTGAGCAGAATCCAAGTCTAAAGACATTCCAATTGATTCGTTTATTTCGCCATCAGCGAAAATCATTGCTTCTTTTTGTTTTTCTAGTATCATCTTTCAATTTTAAATTTTTGTTGTTCTAAATAAATCATTGCTTCATTGTATTGCTCAAGTGTTTCATCATTCAAGTCATTGACATTCACCTTAACCACTCTTGATACATGTGGTGCATTCACATAAGACCTACTGTAATTATGGAGATGTCTATTTTCTTTGTAGAAAACACTCAAAGCGTAAAGTGAATAGTATTGAATAGTTCCTGTTTTTCCACGCCCTACATAAATTCCAAGAAGCATGTAGTTGTCATATCCTATTGCAATCAAATCACCTTTTCTTACTGTTCCAGTGTATTTGCTTTCAAACGTCATACCTCAACTAGTCTAAGTATTGGAATAGAAAATCTAAGATATTTTACACCATTGAACTCTTCAAGATTAAAGTTTTGTGTCTTGATTGTTCTTGTTCCATGTAAAACATAAGCTCCATTCCGCCAAACATTTCTTGGATAGGTATTGATAGTGAGATTCACCTTACATCTAGTGGGTTTATACCAAGTAGATGTAGAAGAGCGTTTCTCAGGCTTTCTATCAATCTTTGCAGTTCTCATTCCAACACCAGAGGAATACAATATCACATCTCCAATCTTGAGATCTTCTAAATCATTAACTATTTCTGTTATCATTGTGTGTTTTGTTTAAAATGGTAGATCTTCATCTAACCACCAGATTTGTGTTTTCTTTTCATCTAATAGTACTCTATTCACTTTTGTGAATACACCTTCTGAATCCCAATCAGCGTTCTTATAAGAAGCACTAGCTGGGTGACTCAATTCGAAGGACCATGTTAACGGTGGCATGTAACGTTTAAACTTACTAGCTTCTTTGCCTAGAAATACAACAGGCACTCTGCTTGGAGCAATAGCATTCTCAAATACATGTTTGATGAATGGCTCCCATATTTTCAAATGAGAACCAGCTTTATTGATTTCTGTAGTGAGAGCTGCGTTAAGCATCAGTACACCCTGCTCAGCTAGATATTCTACATTGGTGTTCTTCTTGTATTTCAGATTCAATCCTTTGTAACAATCTTTCTCTACAGCATTGTAAAACTGCTCTAGAGAGGGTTGGAGCTTATCTGCAACTGAACATCCCATCAACAAACCATCTGCCACTGGTAGGCCATTTAACTGCGTATGATAAGGACACATACCTAACAGCACCACCTTCATTTCATTCAAAGGTGTTACTTTAAAACATCGATAGGTAACAGAAGAAAGAGGGGCAATTTTCTTACCCCTCCTAGATTCTGTTTTCAAATGTTCATAGATTGCATCACACTCATCACTCTCAACAAATGGACGCATTACATCATGCCAACTCTCATGAAAGTGATCTTTGAATTTATCCCACAACATGTGCTTCTTCTAATTGATCAAAGATTGTCAACTGTCTCCTAACTGTCGACTCTTCAAATGATATGTTAACTGATTTACCTTTTATCTCACCAGATGCATTTACGAAGAACTCATGAGCATCAACGTGATTATTCATCCATAATGTAGGATGAACTTCCTTCATTGAATAGGTGGTGTATTGATACAACTCCCATAAGCTTTCTGGAGCACCATAATCAAACGTTGGATTCTTCAACTCACGCTTGATTATATTCAATTGTGTAGATTCAATAAATTCTTTCTCAAGAATCATTCTTCCCACAAGCTCAGCAGCTACACGAGCATCAATCTGAACATGCTTCATAAGCTCACGCTCATCTTGCATCTTTCTAAATCCATCACCAGCAGCTTTAATGTATTCTATAATAGCACTTGGTGTAAACTCTTGTACATCTCCTTGATGCTTTCTCTTGAACGCACCATAGTCACCACTAACCATTCCGTTTTGACAAACAATGATTTGTGTACCAATAGCAAACTTTAAGCTAAGACTCTTGTCATAGCTGTTCTGCCAGCCAATCTGTAGCTGCATCTCTTTATCAGCTACATTGCTGATTGTGAATCTACCATTAGCGACATTACCATCTCTTGCAGCAGAATACTTTTCTGATTCAAGCTTAAATCCTGCTTGATGAATGCTCTCCAGGGTGAGGTCAATTAGTTGACCATGTGAAACAGGCTTATATGTTCTTGTTTCTTTAGGAAGTTCCGTACCTGTGAGAAAATATTTAGTTGTTGAATAAGTTGACATAATTAATTACAGTTTTCTTTGATTAGTTCTTCTACATCTGCCATACATAGGCTTATTTCATGATACATCGATCCTCCTTCTTCAATCTCATTGATTGCTAAGTCTAGCAGATCTTGTATCTCTTCTTTTAATGATGGGCAATTTTTAGCACGCTCTGCGCACCATGCCACTAACTCTCTTACTTCTCCACTCATGGTATTATAAATTTTTGTTTTAAATAGTGTTCAATAATTTGTATTCCATACTTCTTTGCCAGATCTGCCCAGTCTTTGATTCCTTCTTGTAAATAATACCTTGGCACATTACAATAGTCAAAGTTGAACATCTCTGTTACCATTTTAGAATTCTTTACACCTGGAACATCACTGTCAAAAGAAAGGATTTGGCTGCTTGAGTTGTGCTTCAAGAAGTCAACGTTCTCTTCAGAGAAGCAAGCCACTCCTTCATTTTGAACAGCGCATGAATGTGGATAAATCTTCTTCATCACCATGTAGTCTTTCTTACTCTTGTTTATGAAAGCCATCTTGGTATTGTCAAGATTATCTTTGCCATCCATAGCAGATATTGGAACATTATTTGGAAACCATTTAAAATCCTTATTAAATGGTCTGTAAATCTTCCAATGTCCATCATAAAAGTAACCAAACCTAAGTTCAGTTTCTTTTAGATGAACAGCTCTTCTGTTTAGGTAGAGTTTCTTAATAGAATAGACATTATTCTCCTTTAGATCTTCTATGTCTTGATGATATTGATTCCAGTATTCTAGCTCTTCGTTAGTGAATTTTCTAGTGATCACTTGAATGTGTGAATACTTCTTCTCCAACTTCTCAGGCTGTTCATACTTAGAAACAATTTCTGTATGACTAGGTAGATCATCTCTCTTCTTTATTCTAATTCCTAGATTGAAATCTCTATCAATCATCTCCTGACATTCATTATACCCTACATTGAACAGTTGCCTCACAAAATCAAAGCATCCTCCTCTGTAGTGTGGATCTGAAAAGTCAAGATAGAATAATCTACCATCTTTAGAATAGATTGTGAAAGAGGGCCTAGATTCATTTCTGAATGGAGAATAAGTAACTCTATTAACCTCCCATTTCTTATTAGGCATATACCATCTGAATATGTCATACTCAGATATTTTAGAAAGAATGGTTTCGTAATTTAATTCTTCAGATACTTTTTTCTCCCCAGTAATCATTGATAATTCACATATTGTTTCACCTCATTTATTCTAGATCCCATTGCAACATTGATCTTACTCTTCAGTTCAAATCGTCTGTCGTTAAGGAAATAGACACTTCTGGCTTTTGCAATAAATTCTTCATCAAATTTTTTACTAGCTTCCATTTTTCTCAGGTCATCTTCTACGTCCCAGAGATTCTTGTTCACCATCAAGAGAAGATCGTATAGTTCTTCCACTTCTTTGTTTTCTAAAAAGGGTCTTGCTACATCCATTAACTCTTGTAGCTCATCCTTTACCATTGCTAGCTTCTCTGTGTCACTAATCATGACACGTTTAATATTGAGGATGCTCACTTTATCAAGTAGCTCCCCAATGCTTCCAGGTATCCAAATTACTTTTGCCATAGT
>Ga0209358_10002448_pt1 | contig 14148 bp, 32 predicted proteins | sample LauGreFa1BDMLBSN_2_FD_187574 | JGI IMG/M metagenome (GOLD analysis project Ga0209358, IMG submission 187574) | Freshwater lake microbial communities from Lake Michigan, USA - Fa13.BD.MLB.SN (SPAdes) (version 2) | ecosystem: Environmental > Aquatic > Freshwater > Lake | place: Lake Michigan, USA... | reverse complement strand
CTTCTCGTCGGCACGGAACGTGGTCACCTCGCCCGTGGTGCCGTCGAGGAATGAGCAGCACAGGATCCTGCCCATCAGTCCCTTGAGATCAGTGGTCTCGATGTCGTACACAACGGACGGGATCATGCGCCTTCTCCTTGGAGTCGAGAAATCTCTCGGTCGATATACCAGCGCGCCTTCTGGAGATCCTCGATCGTCGAGTCACCCTTACGCCCGGCACGGATGATGTACTTCAGGGCATTGCCCCTGCAGAAGTTGAAGTTCTCCGTGATGTCGATCGCTTCGATCCCGTTCGGGAGCCAGCGGTAGTGATCCGGGTTGGTTGGATCCACAGCGGAGCCCTTCTACTTGACTGCCCCGACCAGTTCGGCCAGGTGCTGCGCTCCGTATTTCACGACGGTACTATTTACGTCCTCGCCTAGGGGCAGAGACACACGCAGCGCGTTCGGCAGTTCGTCGACCAGTTTCTTCGCCAGTTCTTGGCCGGGGTTGGATCCGTCTTCCTTGTTGTCGTTGTCGGTGACGACGATGACCTTGCCGATGCCGTCGAAGCATCGACCGAAGTGACGTTTCCATCCCTTCACCCCGGGCACGGCCACGGCGGGGAAGCCCGCCGTCGTGGCTGCGACAGCATCGAGTTCACCCTCGACGATGAGGACATGGTCGATGGCGTTGACGATGGCGGTCACGTTGTACAGGTGCTGCCTCTGCCCGGCGGGGGCCAGGTACTTCGGGTCGCCCGGGCCGAGGCGGCGCATCTTGAACCCAACCACGCCGGACTGGGTGAGGTAAGGGATGGACAGCATTCCGGTGAACATCGCGTCATGCCCGGGTGCTGGCTCGGTGACGTAGCCGAGGATGAATTCCTCGGCAGCGTCGAGCAGGCCACGCTCGTGCAGGTATTCCTCGGCAGGTGATCCGGCGAGGCTGGCGTTGTACGTGTGTGCCGCCCGTGTCCACATGTCGATCAGGTTCTGGTTTGGTTTCATGCCACACCAACCTCGTCATCGGTGGGCATGCCGTCATTCCACAAGCGCATCACCACGATGCAAGGGTCGGCGCCTGCCTCCCACTCCTGTGCTTCCCATACCCGCATCGGTATGCCGTCGTGGGTATCGCAGACGGGCAGGCTGACCCACTCCTGCTCAACACCGTAGGCCAGCCACTCATGGAATCCCATGCTCTCTTCCGCAGGCGCCATCACGTGTTCTCCAGGAGGTTGATTCGCCCGACGGCGAACTTGATCGCGGCGGTTATGTCGCATCGGTCACCGGACTCGGGCCAGCACTTCTGCATTCCAACGTGCTGATGTGTCTCGTCGGCGTAAGACGCGACCGCGGCCCGCGCCGCCTCCAATGCTTCACTCCAGCCACGCCTCCGACCTTCGGCTTCAGCCTGAGCCGCTACATATGCGTAGTTGTCGTCTTCTAGACGCACGGAATTGATCACCTGGCAGTACACGCACGACCCGTGATCGATGTACTTTTGCACCGACTCATGCCGTGGACAAAGACTCTCATGCTGGTATGGCATCGCCCCTCCTCGCTGCGACACGTCGTCGCATCTCCTGCAGATCACGGGTGACTTCGTCGAGGGTGAGTGACCGGGGCGCATCCTGGCGCCCTGTCTTGCATTGGATGCAGTGCCCGCTCATGGTGCGACCGCACGCATTCGTGTCGTGTCCTCGACGGCAGTAGCGCTGACGTGGCCTGCCACGTTTCAATCCGTTCCCGGACATCCGGTTCCCCTCCATGCCTTGATGCCTCCGCCCTTGATGGCGTGGACAAAGACGACGTCCTGTATCCACGCGGGTGCATGGTCGGCTGCCTCATATGGGGCAGCGACACGCTCGCCGTTCCACTTGGCCCATTTGGCGTTGCCCTGCCAGAACGCTGACAGCATCTGGTAGGCGCCTGCGGCGCTGCTGCCTGCAGAGTTGCGGGCACGGTAGTGCCCGGCATTGATGGACTCGTGCCTGCGAATGCACAAGCCCAGGTCGCGGACGTCTCGTGAGACCGTCGACCAGATCCGATGCCCGGAGTCCTGCCACCTGTTGTCGGCAGGACCGGATGCGAGAGCGATAGTTAGTGCGAGTGTCTCGATCACAGGTCACCGCCAGCGGAGCAAGACTCGACATCGGACCCTGTCCAGATGTCGAACAGCGATGCGATACGCACTGCCTCAAGCGGGTCGAGTCCTGCGGCCATGGCGCCCAGCGCATACGCGGCGCCTGAGCCGATGGCGTACAGGCCAGAGTCCTCCATGAGGACGGTGAAGTCGCACTCGATCTGCACGATGAGGCCCTGGTGGGCGAGCAGCATTTGGAATGATTCGTCGCCGTCGAAGGCGACCCCGTGCTGCTCGAACGTTTCACGCAGTGACGGGACGACGTGCTTGACGATGTGCTGGTAGGTCTGCCGGGTGCTATCGAGGCCACGTGACTCGGGTGGAATCCAGTGGAAGGCGGCAACGTCGCAGGCGTACCCCTTGCCCGCGCACGCGAAGGTGTAGTCGGCGCGCTTGATGATCTTGGGCTGATGTCCTGACGCGAAGGGCCGGTCGCCGCTGGTTGTCTGCCCGTCGGCAGCCAACTCCCATCCGTAGAATTTTTGGATTGCTGCGATGGTGGTCATGGCGCCACCAACCGATCACGGTCGATGTACCGGACGCCGAGGTCGAACCCGGAGGGTTCGCCTTGTGACCATGCAGTGTCGTAGTCGATCCATCCCCACAGTTCGACTTGCCGGAACTCGGGCGGGGTGGGCTGGCCTGCCCACAGGATCAGGCCGCGCTTGAGTTGCTTCTCGCGCACGGCTGCGCCCCGACGGGAACGCACCCGGCGCACCTCGATGTTGCGTCCGACGTCAGCCATGTCGGACCACAGGTGGTGCTGGTCGGCGGGCCACACGTGCCCGCCCCAGTACTGGTTCGTGTGCTTCGCGACTGCCAGTTCGGTGACCGCTGCCGCGACCTGCGCGGTGCGGTCGTCCTCCATCCTGGAGTCCTGATACCAGGGCGCGTTCAGGCTGGTCCAACGCTCAGTGAAGCGGCGGATACCAACGTGGGACGCCCACTCGTATTCCCATGCTTCGAGGTCGATGATCACATTGCCCTCCTCAGGCTCGGCGGAACCCAGCGTCCGCTGCTGCGCTTCCGTCTTACACCCTGCATTGCCCCGTATTGGCCCGTAGAGCCACCCACAAGGCCCCGCACTATGCGATTGGCCTCCTGGTAGTCGACAGATTCCAGGGCCGCTACGAGGCTCACAGCGTTTCCGCCTGCGCCGCAGGCATGGCAGTGCCACAGCCCCTTGCCGCGGTTCACGGAGGCGCTGGCGACCCGGTCGTCATGGACCGGACACTTCATCGGATGCTCCCCATGCCGTGGTTCGGGCAGGTTGTACTTGTCGAACACGGCCAGCAGGTCAGCCTCAGGATCGTCACTCATACCGCACCCACCGACTTGAGCATGTCGACGAACTCGCTGAGTTCCATCACGACATACGACTCCTCGATGCTCTTCTGCCTGCGCTTGACGACCGCAGCCCCGAAGGCCGGGGCCTCCGCCGGGTACTTCACCTCATAGTTGGCGGACTCGATCAGGGACTCCTTCACGAACTGGGCCAGATCGATCTGCTTGCGGGCCTTCAACTCCAGGATCAGCGTCCCCTTCGACAGAGGGAACGCCGCGTCCCCAATGTCGTTGGCCCCAGCCCTGGGCAGGCGCTTCGCCTTCACACCCAGCCCCTGCAACGTGTCGCACACGGCTGACTCATACCGGCTGCCCTTCGCCTTGGCTGCCGCTGTCACGCCATGCTCCACAAGATCACGCCGAGGAATGCCCCCGCCATGAACGACAGCCAGAACACGCTAGTGATCGAGATCCGGTAGCACTCGGCCTCGAAGGTGGCATCCCCGTTCATGCGACCACCGCCAACGTCACCCGGCGCCGCTCACTCGGCAGCAAACCGCCAAAGATGCCATGGTCCAGGTCGTTCTCGACCGCATACCGCAAGCACTCCGCCTGCACCTCGCACCGGGCACAAACCCGTGTGGCGGGCGCAGCACCGGGCTGCTGCAGTGCACCAGCCTCCGGGAAGAACGCCTCCGGGTCAGTGCCCAAGCAGTTCGCCCGATCCATCCACGCGACTACTACTGCCATTGCATCCTCTTCCTGTGTAGTTCCAGATCCATGTGGGTGTTGAACAAAGTCATCGAGGGCGCGTCCACGTACACGGTGATCGGGTTCTCCGCCATCGGGTCCGCTTCACCGTCGCGGTTCTTCACCGCGCACACGTGGTATTGGTCGCCATCCATGGCGACCGTGATGATCGTCTCCGGCAGCGCAGCGACCTTCCCCATCAGCGCCCGCATCGGAGCCGGACGGTTCGGCTTGGAGTCGTTCTCGCTCACGTGATGCAGCACAACTACGGCGGCCTCAGTCTCCCGAGCCAGGCCATGCAGGGCACGCATCGTGTCCCGGTAGCCGGTCCACTCGTTCTCGTGCATCGACTGGACGTTCATCAGGTTGTCGACGAAGATCGCCGACGGTGCCCGACCGAACAACTCGATGTACGCCATGACCTCGTCATAGATGTCATCCATCGACGGGTGTGGATCAGAGTCGATGCGGACCCGGCGGTTCAACTCCCACAACTCATCCTCGATCAGCGACACCGACTCGGTCTTGCGCATCTCCTTGATCTCGTTCACCGTCTTGCTCATCAGTACGGCACTGACGCGGTTCACCACGGTGCCCTGGTCGGAGTCGGCGGAGAAGTACAGCACGTCCTCACCGCACGTGACCGCATACCACAAAGCCATCAGCGTCTTGCCACGTCCGGGCTGCCCAGCAATCACATGCAACTGGCCCCGGCGGAACATGATCGACGCGCCCGTCAGGGCGGGGAGGATCCCAGGCAGATCCTTCCCCGCCTCCGACGTGCCGCGAACGACTTGGAGAAGTGAGCGCATCGTTTACCGAGGCGGCCAAGCGACGTCGCACTTACCAGCCCGATAGTCACCGAACGGTGAATCATTCACACACACGTACGCCTTGTAGGCGCGACCGGCCTTGTTGGTGCCGTTCTTCACGATGCGCGGGCCATGCTGGCATGCGCCAGCATCAGGCATTCCGCGCGTGTACTTGTTCCCCCACTTGTCGTCCCGCTGCTCGATCGCACCGCCCTGTACAGAATCCTGTACAGGCCCAGACACCACCGTTCCGGTCAGGCCAGCAGCAGCCAGGTTGTCGATCGCTGCCGCCACCTCGTTTACTGGGGCAGGCTGCGTTACACCCTGCATTGCTGCCGCCAGCAACTGCAGTTCATGGATCCGGCCCAGCATCTCGTCAGCCGTGTCAGCCCTGCCCGTGAGCAGGTCATTGTTGGGCCCCACCTTGATCGTCAAGGAGAACGGGGACTCCGTTGTTGCACTCATCTATTTTCCTTTCGTGTGTATTTGCAGTGGATACTCGGAAGCCTTCGATCCGCCGACAGCGGTGCAGTAGTCCTTGAACGAGCAGAACCCGCAGTGGTCGCCGACGCTGGGGGGCAGGTAGCCCGTCTCGATGTGGGCATCCATCGCCGCGAACTGGTAGTCGTAGAACTCGATCGACCAAGGGGTCAGGTCCACGAGGTCAGCGAGTTCACCCTTGCGGGACATGTAGATGGCGCCCCACTTCGGGCGGATGCCGTACACCTTCTCAATCGCACTCGCGTACAGGCCCAACTGGATCGGTCCCGTCGCCGGGTTCCGTGACCCAGTCTTGTAGTCGACCACGACCAGTGTGTCGGGAGTGGCGTCCGTCCACGGTGGCAGGTTCAACTGGTAGACGGCGTCGATGACCAGGCGCACGTGCGCGCCACCGAACACGACCTCGGCTTCCCATTCGATGCCGGGCTTGCCGTCCGGCATCGTCGCGATCTGCCATCCGCTGCGCTTGTACCAGTCCAGGTATGTCTCCACCTGGCGCAGGCCCTCGGCCTGCCAGAACTCCAGATCCTCACCATCGGGCAGTGCCTTCGAGCGGCGGCCCGACGTGCGCCAGTCCTCCGCTGGGACACCCGATTGCCGCTCAACCTCGGCAACCTTGTCGGCCCACACCTGGGCCCAGCGCTCGACCAGATCACTCATCGTCGAACTCCCGCTCCCCCACGCTGGCGAACTCTGGGACGGGCAGCGTCACCGCTGACCGGCAGTCCACGCAGTAGCCGTTCAACGTGTACCAAGCGATCTCGTTGTCGTCGTCCAACTTCACCAGAACCTTGAACGTGTCCGACCCGCACAGGCAGACCCGCGACGGGATGCCCCGAGTGTTCACTTCCACTCCCTCAGTCATCCTGCATTCGCCTCTCGTACAGGTCGTGGTTGACGCGCTCGATCATTTCGTGGACGGCGTTCCCAGCAGCGAGATACACCGCTGGACGCTCCGGCACCTGCATCACCTTCGACAAGTACCACTGATGAGCGCACTTGCTGAACGTCGACAACTGGCTGAAACTTCTATGCGCTGGCCAGTTCATCGCTCACCCCAATCACCATGAAGTCCCAGTCCCGGCAGTCAACCTCAGGAATGGAGTAGCCCTCCATGTTGCCGATCTCCAGTATGTCGTCGAAGCCCATCTGCAGGGCCCGCCAAGCCGCCATGTCAACATCCTTCTCGTCGGCCCACCAGGGCCAAACAACCAGGGCAATGTTTGCCTCGCGGCCCATCAGGATCTCGATGTCTCCATCGAGCCGGGCCCTCGTGAAGTCGTCCAACTCCCACCCCCCATTCACGGACATGACCAGACATTAGACCGAGCAATCGCAGGGAGCAAGAGCCGTTCTCGGCGTGTCGCGTAATTCCTGCAATCACAATTTGTAGATTAAGGGCACGGTCTGACAGCCGTGGGGCGGGAACCTCGATGACGGGTGACGGCAGAGATCCCTGACTCAGGTGACGGCCCCCCGAACCAACCCAGCCTGAAGGGGAAGCAGGCCACGGGGGGGTAGGGGGGGCGTTTCCTGAATCAGGGATCCGGCAGAAGGGGCCGAGCCCCGGGCGAGGCCCTAGAAGAACATCAAGAAGAATTGTTCTTCGGCTTGTCCGGTACGCGGACAAGCCCAGTGTCAATCTTCGGACGGGCCTTCACGTAGTAGAAGCCATCTGGACTGTGGTACTCGTAGTGGACAACCGCGCCTGCCTGTTGCAGTTTCGCAACCCAATTCTCGTACCTAGTCCGATCAACCGGACGGACTTCCTTGCCCGCCTCCAGGCGGGCACCAATCCGCAGCATCGTCAACTGGAAAGCATGGTTGTGGTCCACCGAGATCCGGCCCCAAGGAATGAACTCGTCATAGCGAACCCGGTTCGTTAAACCGATCCGAGACAGGTGCCCCGAAACGGACGACAAAGCCACGTCCTCGCCCGTCTCCCGCTTGATCCGATCCTGGATCTGGTGATGGTCAAGTCCCTCATCCACCCACCTCTCAAGGATGGAATCGCTTGGCATCTTCCGTTTTGCTGGCATCCCTCGTCCCCCCTGCGAAACAAATTTTTACCATCATGCATTGCAGGAGCCCCAAAATCAAGCCGAAAAACCGTTGGTACTATCAAGGTTCAAATTTGTACCCAACACATCGACTACATCCTGCATTCCATATTGCCTGCAATGCGCTTGACTGAGCCCATTGCAGGACTTACGCTTGCATGCTATGAGCATCAGCATCGAAGAAGCCGAACAGGAGTATGTTCACTGGCGGAAGGCCCAGGGCTACGCCCGGGCCACCATCCGCAACGACAGGTCCGCCATCAAGATCCTGCGGGACACCCTTGGCGGCGGCTACACCATCGCCGCCATCGACGACCTCGCCGTAACACGAACGCTAGATCGGGCGTCCGACACCCGCTCCCCGGCCTCCGTCAACATGGTTCAGTCTTGCCTGTCCGCATTCTTCAAATGGTGCCGACTTCGCAAGTACATGGGGATCGACACCGATCCCATGCTGGGCATGCGCTACAAGCGCGTGCCCAAGAAGGAGCGCCGCAGGCTGGCGGTCCACGAGTTTCCTGCATTCCTCGATGCGGCAGCCGAGCCCCGGGACCGGGCCGCCTGCGCCCTGGGCCTATATCTGTTCCTGCGATCCTCCGAGGTCGTGTCCCTTCGCCTGCGCGACCTCGACCTGCAGGCCGGGACTATCGGCGTGACCGTCCACAAAACTGGCGATTACGACGTCATGCCCATTTCAGCCGAATTGGACCGCGAACTTCGCGTTTGGCTCACCGCATACCAGGCTGAGTGTGGCGCACTTCACAAAGACTGGTTCCTTGTTCCAGCCAAAACTCAGGCAGGCTTTGGTACGCACTGCCTTAATCCTGTCGGCAAGATTTCCAGGCCGGAAGAAATCGTGAAGAAGACCGTTGGCGCCTACGGCTGGTCAGACACACACTGGCAAGGGTTTCACTTACTGCGGGCTTCCGGCGCCCGGGCGTGGTTCGATGAGTTGAACGAGCAAACCATCGACGGGGCATTGAAGATAGTTCAGGCCCATCTGCACCACTCCAGCGTCGTAATGACCGAGCGCTACCTAGGGCTCACCGCCGACCGCGCCAAGCGCGATCGGCTACTCAAGGGGGAGAGTATGTTTCCAAGCCTGAATGCAGGTAATGTGATACCAATGCGGAAGGAAGCACGATGAGGCTACAGATCGTTGCCTGCGATAAGTGCGGCGTCCGCGAAGAGAAGAAGACCGTTCAGCCGTGGACCGCTCGACGAGGCCACACCCGCTACCAAGGCGAACTCTGCGAAGCGTGCTGGACAGAACTCGTCGAACTTTTTTCGCCATCTGCCATGGCCAAGTCCCGACACCAGATCGTCATTACTAGCATCGACGACATCCCAAAGAACCCGTAGCAGGGCATAAAAAAAGAAGGGCGGGTGGCTATGCCACCCGCCCTCTTCTATCGCCTCTACGTCCCCGCTAGGGCCCGGCACGGGGCCGCTAGTACACGGGCATTAGGCCGAACAAACCCAGAGTCCGCTCGTCCAACTCCCCATGCGGGTCAAGCCCGTTACCCCGCTGAACCCCGCGCAGCAGTTCCATCAACGGTCGATCCAGCACGTTCCCCCCGGGAACGTTCAACGCCACCCGGACCCGCCCCACCAGGGGATCCTCCTGGCCCTCCAACACAACAGGAACAGCAGATATCACACGATCTCCACATCGACAGTCTGCAACTGGACCGTCACCACCCCGCCGAAACCATTCACGAACGACGGCGGCGACGACTGCTCGAACTGAACAGCACGCACCACACAGATTCTCTCCTCACCCGTCGAAAAATCCTGCAACAGGCAAGCGCCACCCGTCTGCTCCAGGCGCTCCAACGCCCGCAGCCGATCCCACGGATCAGACGCGCGAATATTCCCCAGCGCGTCCTTCTCCTCCGCGAAACACAACAGCGGAATCTGGATCGTCCTCGACCGCAGCGGCGCAGGCAGCGCCCGCAACTGCCACTCCTGCAACGTCGGCCCGAGCGTCGCATCAGACGCATCCCGAGACAACGTCACCCGCACCTCGAACTCCGTCTCCGGCAGCATGTTCGCCGACAAAGGAATGTTCAACACGCGCCCCATCGGGATCGACTCGAAGTCAGCCTGACCCGACGACGGATCAACAACCCGAACACCCAGCGTCCCCGAACCATCCGTCGACCTGACCGAGAACGACACCGGCTGCTTGTACTCCGTCGTCCCAAACCGGACCCAGCCAGAATCCACATACCCAGACTCGGCCAGATTCGAAGCCGACTCAATGTAGATCGCACTCGACGTGGCGATAGCCATCCGTCCCGTGTTCCCCACCGGGCCGCACGCCACAGGCGTGCCAGCAGGAATCGACAGATCCGACGCGTACGCGTACACCGCGCCAACCGTCGTCCCCAGATGCACACGCCACAGGCCCTTCGCGCCCAGGAACTCCTCCGTCCTGGTCGCGTAGATGTACTCCCCGTTAAACGCGAAGTCCGACACGGCCCCGCTGATCGTCAGCGGGCCATACACGAACCCCAAACCGTTCTGAGTTTCCTCCGCAACACGCAGACCCTTCGACGTCGCCGCAATCACATACGTCGACAAGTAGCCACGCAACTTGTTCACCGTCTCACCCGACGGAAACTCCGCCACGTTGATCGGCTCCAGCAAAGCACCCAAGCCCGCCGCGCTCGTGTCCACCGTGAACGACAACACGCGGGACTTGTTGCCCGTCGTTGTCGCCACCAAGATCGCGCCCGTCGTCTCAGTCACCGAAACAAACGACAACGTCGTCGACTTGTACTCGTACCGGGAATCCGTCGACAGGCTCACCGCCACAGGCGGTGACGCCGGGTTACGACCCAACTCGAACACACGCATAGGCAGCGGGTCAGTCACCTGCGCGCCAACAATGATGCGGTCCTTCACATACCCGATCGTGTGCGGAGTCCACGAACCCCCGGGCGCCGAGTACAACTGGGACGCTGACAGTGTTGTCGCGTCAATCTCCCACACGCCATTAGCGGTAGCGACCAGAGCCGAGCAGCCATCCGTATCCAACGCGTACGCGTCAGACGTCAACGCCGTGATCTGCGTCGCCGTCGAAGTGGACGTCTTGTAGATCCACACATCCCGGGAACCGTCAATCCACCACAGCCCCGACGCACAGTTCGCGACAACCGTCGCGCCCGAACCAACCAGCGACTCCGTCGCCTTCAGCAAACCCAACTGGCCCTGCGTCCACACGTCCACATTCGCAGACGACCGAAACCTGTACACGTCCTCCGCGTCAGCGTCATAGAACTGCGAACCAGCACCACGATGCCACGACGTTGACGACCTCAGCCACCAGTTCGACAGCGAGTTCTCACCAGCGCTCGCCTCCTGGTCGACACGCTCCTTCTGGTACTGAGTCGTCAACCGCGTAATAGGACGCTCATCCGACGGCATCGCCAGCCACGGCTGGTTACCAATCGCATAGTCAGCGTTGAAACTGCTGCGATCGTAGCGGGCAAGACGATCAATAACATCGACACCGATCGCGAGCGGCAGATCACCAGGGATCGTCTTGTTGTCGGCCATCGCTCCTACTTCTTGACAGTGCCGTCGGCTGCGATCCCGAGCCGCTTCATCTCCGCCTTCACGGCCTTCACATCAGGCTTCTCAATCACTATGTGCATCGGGTCGAAGAACCGCTGATAGTCCCCGCCCCACTCCAGCAGCCGGTACTTCTTCAGCAGGCCACGCATCCGCATCGCCTTCACCGGGTGCTTCTTCCAGTACACATTCGACGGAGACTGCGAGCCTTCCGCCGTCGCGTTCAGATCCACAGCCACACCAGCACAATGGTCACTGATCGAGTTCGAGGCGCGGCCCTTACGGGGCGGCGCCCACGACCAATCATCGAACGTGCCCACATCAATCGGCTCAATCAGCCGGTGATACTCCGACACAAACGCAACCAGATACCCGCCCACGTCCTTTCGCAGACGCATCTTCCGATCAGCGCCAGGAATCTCGAACAGCCGCAACTGCGGGCTGTTCATGTCCTCGATGACCGGCCAGCCCTTGATCGACTTCCTACTCACTGCCACGACCGAACCTCGGATTCTCCCCGTTGATGTAATCAATCAGCACCACCACAGCCGGAGGGATCGCCACCACCAGCACCGGAGGCAGACCGAACCCGGCAATGTTGTCCACCACCCACGTCAAGGCCGTGGCCGCGAACACCTTCAACGCCACCCCGACAGGGTGGTCGTTGATGAAGGACAGAAAGTCCTTCCACGAATTCGTCACTTGTCCTCCAGGTGCCACTGGACGTGGCCGTCGATCTTGCTTTCGATACGCACGATGTGCTGCTCGATTCGGTCCACCGCATCGCGCATGGACGTGCCCGAGTTCGGTCTGGTTTCGTGCAACACCTCGTTCACTTTCGCGCGAACGATCCAGAACAAGATGCCGATACCTGTCGCGCCGATGGCGAGAACGGTGGCAAGTTCAGTTGGTGTGTCGATCCAGTCAGGCACGGGTGGGTTCCTTCGGGAAATAGAAAAGCCCCGCACCAGGCGGGGCTAGGGAAGCGGGGGATTGCTACTCGGCTGGGGCAGGCTCCGGGTCGGCGACGACCGGGGACTTGAACTCCACACCATCCCACGAGTCACCGATACCCGCGTACTTTGAGCGCCGAGCACCAACGTATGAGGTATCCACCCAAACGCCGTCAAGCCCAATACTGTTGCAGTACGCCGTCACCTTCGCATCATCATCATCCATGAACGGGATAACGATGACCTGAGTGACCACACCGTTCTCAATCTTCGCTGCGTGAGCGTTCTCGTAAGGCATTACTTGTTCCTTTCAGAATGGATTGTCAGATCGGGTAGCGAATGATGACGATGCCGGAACCACCGGCTCCACCATTACCAACTCCAGTAGTGCCGCCTCCACCGCCTCCACCACCTCCGGTGTTTGCGGTTCCAGATGTTGCGTTTCCGGTAGTAGAACCTGCACCACCGCCACCAGTGCCGCCTGTTCCTGCCGTTCCACCACCGAAAGTGCCGCCTCCACCGCCACCGGCATAGGTAACCGACGATCCAGAGATAGTTACGGCTAGTCCTGCGCCACCGTTACCACCTGTGGATGAGTTGGCTGCGTTACCGCCAACGGCTCCTGCTCCACCACCGCCACCACCGGGGTAGAAAGAAGCCGCATTTGATCCAACGCCACCAGCATTACCCTGACCAGATGTTCCGGCTCCACCAGACGCACTACCCCCATAGTCGCCACCACCAGAACCGCCAGAACCGCCAGAGTTGTAGTAAGCATTGCCGCCTAGGCCACCACCAACACCGTAATAAGGCCCAACTCTACTTGCGCCACCCGTACTACCACTTGTTCCAGCGGCACCGCCAGCACCTACGGTAATGGTCTGCGATCCCGTAGATAGGTAAACTGATGTGGCGTAAAGAAGCCCACCTCCGCCTCCACCGCCACAACCGCTAGCGTTAGCGGTATGAAGCCCACCCGATCCCCCGCCACCAACAACCAGCACGTCCACAAACCCCGAAGCATTAACAGTCAACGTGCCGCTGCTAGTGAACGAATGAACCTTGTACGCCTGACCGCTCACACCATTCGTACCGTCACCCGTGTACGTCGTCTCCGTACCACCACTAGCCGCTACACCAGCAGCGCTGCCGCTGATGATCGTGCGGACGATGACAACACCAGAACCGCCGGATCCACCGGCACCAGCGCCGCCACCACTTGAACCGCGTCCCCCGCCACCACCGCCGAGATTGGCTGTTGCTGCCGTTGGAACGGCGCTGCTGTTAGTACCGTTAGCCCCGCCACCAGAGCCGCCTGTACCAGCAGTTCCGCCAGCCGAACCACCTCCACCGCCGCCAGCACGAGTCACAGAGGACCCCGTGATGCTGTTGGCTACACCTGCTCCGCCAGCGCCGCCAGCAGACCCCGATCCTGCGCTACCAGCAGCGCCCGCACCGCCGCCACCGCCGCCGCCATAGTTTGATGCCGACCCAGAGCCAGACCCACCACTATTCCCAAGGGTGCTGACACCTGCACCAGCAGCGCGAGTTGTGACACTCCCCCCACCGGAACCACCATTATCTCCAACACCAGTTCCATCATCATCGCCACCGTTGCCACCACCGGGAGCGACGAAAGGGCCAACGAAACTTGCATTGCCCGAGGTGCTGCCGTTGGCACTGGATGTACCTCCAGCGCCGACAGTTACGGTGTAGGTGCCAGCCTGCAAAAACCCACTTTGCGCAAACAGCAGAGCGCCCGCGCCGCCGCCTCCAGCGCCGTTGCCGCTTGTGCGACAGTTTCCACCTGCACCACCGCCGCCAACAACGAGCACATCAACAACACCACTGGAGTTCACCGTCAGCGTGCCGCTAGCGGTGAACGTTTGCACCTGATACGTCACACCACCGCTGGTGTACGTCGTGATCGTGCCACCCGAAGTCTGCGCGAAACGGCCAGCAGAAGGAGCGGTACTACCAGCGCCCGTAGTAGTGGAGAGTTTCTGGATGCTCATGTGCTATCCGATCCTGTAAGCGATAATGACGCGCCCAGCGTTACCAGCAGCGCCGTTTGCGTTCCAA
>Ga0209358_10002447_pt1 | contig 14150 bp, 25 predicted proteins | sample LauGreFa1BDMLBSN_2_FD_187574 | JGI IMG/M metagenome (GOLD analysis project Ga0209358, IMG submission 187574) | Freshwater lake microbial communities from Lake Michigan, USA - Fa13.BD.MLB.SN (SPAdes) (version 2) | ecosystem: Environmental > Aquatic > Freshwater > Lake | place: Lake Michigan, USA... | reverse complement strand
GTTTTGCGTGCCTCTGTGTAAGATTTTACACCCCGTACGGGTCGGCGTTCCTTTCTTTGGCTGACTTAGAGGCATGGCATGAATTGCATAACGGTTGCAAGTTTTCCGCATCAAAAAACTCGCCACCCAGTCGCACGGGTTTGATGTGGTCCACCATCTGCGCCAAGGTAATTAAACCGACATCCTCACACGCTTTGCACAACGGTGATGCTTGTAACACTGATGCGCGAAGGTTGCGCCATTGTGTAGTGTGGTATCGGGGCTCAACAAATGCGCCTTTGGTATACTCACGGCGAGGCTTACCGCCCTGCTTAGGTTTGTTTAGTGATGGCATTATAGGCGTGGGGTTAGATCTTCGGTGTACATGGTGCGCGATCCAGTAAAGTGGACCGGGATTGTATGGCATTCGCCGTGCCTGTTCTTAGCAACAATAACCTCAGCCTCTTCTATCTCGTGTTTCTCTCCGCTGTAGTACGCAGGTCGGAAAGGAAACAGCACAACGTCTGCGTCTTGCTCTATGCTTCCGCTCTCCCTAATGTCGGATAGCATGGGCCGCTTATCGCTTCGCTCTTCGCACTTACGGCTTAACTGAGCCAACACTACTACAGTAATCTGTAACTCTTTGGCCAATAGTTTGAGGCTTCTGCTGATCTCTGCTATCTCCTGTTCTCTGTCTCGCTTAGTTCCTTTGATTAATTGGATGTAATCGATTACCAATAAATCTAGGCCGTGTTTGGCTTTATGTATTTTGGCCTTGCTGTTCAACTGTTGTATGGTGCAGTTTGGCTCGTCATCTACAAAAAACTCTACATCACTGGCATTAACTGATTCGCATAGCTCCTGCAGTTCGTTATCCTTTAGCGTGGCGTTTCTTATCTTCCAGTTAACAATCTTGGTAATGATGGAAAAATAACGCTTGGTTAACTGCTCACTTGACATCTCTAGACTTAAAAATAAACCTTTGCCCTGTTGTTTAGCAAACTCATACATAAGCGATAAGGCTAGCGCTGTTTTACCTTGCCCAGGTCGTGCAGCCATTACAATAAAGTCGCCCGCATTCCAACCCCCTAGAATCCTATCTAATGACAGCCACCCGGTAGACTTTCCCGTTATCCTATCGCCGCGCTTAATAGCCTCGGTTATGTTGTCCACCATGGCAGCGCTCAGCTTATGGATGCTAACTGGGTCGTGTATTGTTGTGAAACGTGAATTATCCAATAGCGTTTGAATGCTTGCCATTAACTCGGTAAGCGGTAAGGTTAAGTCTAATTGGCCCAGGTCCTCAATCAGTTGTTTTTGTAAGTAACGGTGTTCTAATTGTGGGATGTAGTCGCTAATATTGGCCACATTGTAAACGTTTTGCCCTATAAAAATAACCTTAACACGATCGTCATGGCTCATGCCTTCGGTTAGGCTCATGTAATCTATTGGCTCGTTATTAAAGTATTTTTTAATCATGCGGTCCACCACTGTGCGGTTTAGCTTATTGGCAAACCATGCAGGCTTAATCCTTGGCAGCAATGCCCGGGTCTGTTCGTAAAATAGGAGCTGTCCTAGTATGTATTCTTCAAGGTTATTCATATTGGTTTGGGTTAAACATTTGTCTTTGTTTTACGGGTTGGTCTGCTTTGCTTATCCAAAAATCTGCGGCCGAACTTCCAATTTGTTATCTTAGTTTTATTTCGCATCCAGTTGGCGCTGTCGTAATAATTGTAAAACGCTAGCGCTTGCTCTTTGCTCATTTTGGCGTCAGCAAAGTAGTCAATGACTTGTTTTTTTTGTGGCGCAGCCCATAAAACATTATCCTTATCATTCCCATTTACATTAACATTATCATTATCATTTACATTAGGTTCGGTTTCGGTTATGGTTTGGTTATGGTTTGGTTTGTGTTCGGTTATGGTTTGGTTTTTTGGTCGGCCTCCTTTGTTGCCATTTGTATAGCGTTTTTGGTTGGCATCTAATTGCGGTTTTATGAGCTTAAACACAGTTGAAACCACCCCTGTTAATTTGGGCTCTGTTTCGTCTAGACTGTAGGCAAAAATTGCATTATATGCCTGGGCTTGTTGCTCAATGGGCAAATCTTGGATAGCCTCATAAAATGAGCGATAAAATACAATGCTGTCTCTCATGGCTCAACTTTCCAATCTGCTCAGTATGTGCTGTTCGCGGTAAAACTCAAACCCTTTGTTAAACCATTCCTGATGCGCTCGCTTTTCAGCATCCAGGCACTCGTTTCGCAGCTGCAATGCCGAGGTTAAAAGTTGATCGTCGTTGATGGCATTACGGCCATACGCTGTTAGTAGTTCTAGCATTTTCTGTGCATAGGTTTCGACTGGTGTTTTTTCTGTGTTCATAGTAGTTTTTCGTTATTTTCTTGCAGTTTAATAAATCCGCTGTCCTTTGTAGATCCAGTAGCCTTAATAAAGTCAATTTCTATCTTCGCCGAATTAATTATTACCTGCCCGACATCGGCCATCGCCTTGGCTGTTGCTATGTCAATATCGCCCTCTTTTAGGCGTTCTAAAGTTTCAAAAAGGTGATCTCTTAAATCGTTAATTTTATTGCGTGCCATTTTTTTCTAATTGGTTAATTTTACGTGTGATTGATTTTTTAATATGTATAACTTGCTTAATCGGCTCAGGCAAATTTTGGATGCTATTTTGTAGCATGTGGGCCTTTCTGTCTATTAACATCAAATTCTGTATACAGATATTTTGACGGTTGCCATCAATAAACCGCACAAACTTTCCGGCTGGTATTTCGCCGTGATGCTGTTTGTAAAGTAGTACATGCACAAACTCAAAGCCGTTTTCTGTCTTTTCTACCAAATAGCCATCCCTGGTACTACGGTGACCGATTGGTTTCGTGTTGTGTGGTGTTTGCCCTTTCTTAAATTGGGTTTCAACGCCGCCGATTTGTAAACCTTTCATTCCTTTGTTCCAAGACTTCATACCTTTTTGGAATTGGGTGCGTTGATGGCCCTTGTATGTGTCTTTATAGTGTTGTAAAAGCCATTCAGCATTCTTATGCAATCCGACCTTGTTAGCACGGTTATAAACTTGGGCAATTTCGCAGTTAAAAACTTTGGCTAGATCCTTGCAAAGCGTCGTTGGGTAAAGTTGTCGCAGCTGTTCGGTTTCCGCTTCTGTCCATCGTTTTCTTTTCATTCTTTTATTGCATAAGTTACTTGGATGTCGTGGGCCTTCTCGCCTAAAATTGTCTGCTTAAATGCCTTGCGCATTTCTTTTACCCAGTTCGCCTGCGGGCTGCCTATTTGTGCAACAAACTGCTGCACTTCTGGGCGCTGAAAACTGCGGTCTGTGTGTTCTATTTCTATTGTAATAATAAAGGTTTTCATTTTATACTTTGTTTATTGTTGCTCATAGTTTCACCTCTTCAATTTCAGCCAATTCAACCTCTTCAATTACATCTACTTCGTCGGCTAGTTCAGCCAGCACATCGTAATATAACTGCGTTTCGTGTTTGTAGCCAAGTTTCAAATAATTCTCAAACTGATCTGCGCCGTGAATGCCAGTCGAATGATCCTTGCACAGAAACCCGGCAAGCTTTGACCATTGTATTTTCATCTCATAACGGCCAACGTAAAAAAACAACTGTCGCCCGATCACATAATTTCGCCTACGCTGTGGGCTCACTAATTGCCCTGGTGTTATGTCACACACCCGGCAGACTGCTTTGCATAAACGCGACATGTTGCGAGGCTGTGGCTTTTTCCAATCAATGAGCGGGTTAATTAGTTCGCCCTTCAGTTCGGTAATTTCACGCTCGTGCTTCTGTATTAAGGTTTCTAGGTGACGCTCTAAATACGCCACCTTTTGCCTGCACTTTGCGTAAGCGAGTAAGTAATTAGTTTCCAATTCCATTTGCTTTGCGCTTAGCTCTCCATGCTTTTTTGTACTCGCTATTTTTTCTTTTCGCCTCGCCTGCTTTCCATAGCTCGGCCCTCATTTGTTCCATTTCATGAGCGTGCTGAATCATGGCCCTATTTAAATCGTCGCTTGTTTCATGGGCAACCTTGGCCCAAGTCTTTGAAACATCTTGCACGCTTCTAAGCTCAGCGCGTAGGTCCATAATGGTTAAATTGTAGTCGTGGGCCCTGCGGCTCTCTTCTTTGTACATTCCTTTCAGCCCCTTAATGTGAGCCATTTGCGCTTTGATTGTGCCAATGCTTACGATGGCAGCCAATGCGATGCTGGTGTAAAATATGTAGATCATAGTTTTTTGTTTTTAACGTTGTCAAATTCTAAATATAACGCCCTCACTGTGCTTGGGCTTTTGCCTAGTTGGTCGCCGATGGCTTGCCAGGTCTTGTTAAAATCATCACGAAGCACAGCCACAGCCCAAATCATTGGAATTGTGTTTTTATAGTAGGTTTTTTTGGTCATTTTATTGGCTATCTATAAATGCTGCGTAATCTCTAGCGTCCTTTTCGTTTTCAAAGGTGGCAAGCAGTTCGCCTGCATAATATACCCGCCATTTGGATATAAAATTAATCGTCGCCTTCACTACTGTTGCCTTCATACTTATATCCTACATAAGATTTTAACTCGTCTACACCTGATCTGTACAGACCCTCATAATACTTTTGGCCACCGGCTTGCCCTCCAGCTGCGTTGTAGGCCTCAATAATAACGTCGGCCTCTTCTTGCAGTCGTTTGTGCAGTTGTTTTAACGCCGCCGCTATTGCATCGCTTGCACGCAAGTTTTTGCCGTGGCGCTCAATAAATTGGTAATGGCTCTGCAAAGCTTGCAAATCCAAAATCAGCTTTTCTATTGGTGTGTTCATTTGTCGGCCCTCCCTTTGTACATTTTGCGCTGTAGCAGCATCTGCGAAAACTCGTTAAACTCTGGTAGGTACTCATCCCGCTCAAACTTGTAGGGCTGTGCCTCAGGGGTTTCGATTCTGCGCTTACGATTGCGCTTAATTACGTGGCTGCCGTACATCACCGCAATAGTGACAGGCGTAGCAATGATTAAATAAATGATGTCTAAACTCATAGTGTTTGTATCTTGTGAATGCAAACTAATAACATACAATTCACATAAGCAAGAAAAAAACAAAAAACTTTTACAAAAAAGTAAAGCCCCGTATTTCTACGAGGCCCTTTATGATACAGAACACCCAAGCTGTCAAACCTCGGCGCTACAAATCTACGGCATTTCTTCTATAGCCTGATCTATCTGTTTAGCCAGGCGTAAACTTTTTGGCTCGGCCCTTTCCCATCGGGTCAATAATTCGCGGTCAATACCCAGTTTATTACAGATGGCATTTAACGAAGTGCCCTTTTCGATACACTTAATTTTCCAAACTTTAACAATGTTTTCCTTATACATGCCACAAATATACAAAAAGATTTCGTATTTTTGCCATCATGAAAGTGAAACACATACTGTCAAAAAGCCGCTTGGACCTACTGAGAAAAGCCCCGGTCTTGTATAAACACAAATACATAGACGGCACCCTGCAAAAGGACGAAGATAGCCCGGCCCTTATTATGGGCAAGGCTGTGCACTGCAGAATTTTAGAGCCGCAAGAGTTTGGCAAGCGCTACACCATCGCCCCACAAATTGACCGACGCACAAAAGAAGGCAAAGAACTTTGGCACCAGTTTGCCATTCAAACCGAAGGGCTTACCATCTTGTCCAAAGATCAAGACAAGCAAATAGAAGCTATGGCAAAAGCCATTTATGACCATCCTGCGGCTGCCTATCTTTTAGCAAAGCCAGGCAAAAGTGAAATCATGGTTAATTGGCAGGACAGAACCCTAGTCGATTGCCGTGGAATCATTGACCGGTTAACTGATGACGGTTTGATAATTGACATTAAAACCACAGACGATGCAAGCCCTAAAGGTTTCGCAAGATCATGCCATAAATATCGCTATCATGTGCAAGCTGCGTTCTATTCCGACGGCGTGCCGAATAGCCAGGGCTTTTTCTTTATTGCTGTTGAAAAGTCCGAGCCGCACCTGGTCGGCGTTTATTACATGACGGCAGAAGATATGCAGCGAGGCCGTGAAGAATACCAACAAGATATTCAAACATTTATCGAGTGCGTAAAGCTAGACGAATGGCCTGGCTATGGCGATACAGTGCAACCCTTAACACTTTTTAACTATGGAAAATAAAACAGAAATTACCCCCTTGTCAAACTTTGATCTCGCCCAACGTGAGGCCAAAGCCCTGAGCGCCTCCGACCTTGTGCCAACACATTACAAAGGTAACGTTGCAAACACCCTTGTGGCCCTAGAAATTGCCCACAGAATCGGGGCCAGTCCGCTAATGGTTATGCAAAATCTGCACATCATTCACGGCCGCCCTTCATGGTCTAGCACTTTCGTAATTGCAGCTATAAACGGCTGCGGTAAATTTACCACGCTGCGCTTTGTTGGCGACTTGGCTAAGGGTATTAAAGCCGTCTGTGTAGAAAAGGCCACAGGCGAGCCCGTAGAGGGTCCTATTGTCACTATGGACATGGCCAAGGCCGAGGGCTGGGTAGACAAAGCAGGCAGCAAATGGAAAACAATGCCCGAGTTAATGATGCGCTACAGAGCAGCAGCGTTTTTTGGCCGTCTCTATGCACCCGAGATTACTATGGGTATGCACAGCGTTGAAGAAATCGTGGACATTCAGCACGAAGAGCCCAACGCTGTGGCCGAGATAAACAAGATGATCAGCCCAAAGGGTTAACCAGGTCCTTGCTTTCGATAAGCGTATAGCTAAAGCGGTTGCCATGCAAGGCAGCCGCTTTTTTTGCGAGCAACATAAACTCGTTGAAATCTGCAACACGTTTAAACACTTGACAGCCATGGCTCCAGTCATCGACCCGCGCAGAATCCACCCCGGCTTTGTGGATGTTAATACCAAATACACCCGTTTCTTTTTTGTCCTCTTGATAGATTCCGTCTTTTGTAAAATCACGATACACGGTTACAGGCCCGCATTGTTTTAATGCTTCATACTTTCCCTGGTGCAATCCGATGGCATGGCTGCCACGGTATTGGTTTGGAACTAGGCGAGCAGTGCCGCCGCCGTTGTCGCAGGTTGCTGGCCATTCCTTTACAACCCATCCGCCGCCCTGCTTGTAGGCAACAATAAGCTTGTCGTCAAATGCGTTGGTTACTTTCTTGCCAGTGTCGCTGTTGCGCACGCCTATTATGTTCAAATTAAACTCGCCATTTTCAAAGAAGGCGTAACCCTTGGCGGCCATCGTGGCCTTTAAAATTGCTATATTCATAAGATCAAAGTTAAAATAAATGCTGCAGCGATTACATACGTCACGCGTCTAAGTCTTATATACTTATCGTCACGCATTTTAATCTCGTTTAAAAGCTTATCCTGTATGCGCCCTTGGGTTTCTATTACTGCGCTATCTATCTTGCGGTATTCGCGACATAGTGCAAGATTCTCACGGGCCTCTGCACCCTTAATTAAATAGTAATTACTTGCCGCTAGAGTCGAGCTGTCTGTGCATTGCGATAAGCCGTAGCGTGGTGCCGCAGCTAGTATCGCCACTAAGAGATATATAAAGCGTGTCATATTTTTGATTTATTACAACCTGGGTATCGTGCAGCGTTTTGTATTTTAGTTTTAATTTATAGATCGTGTCTAGCTCCTTGTCGATTACACGAATAGCCGGACCATGCACGAGGCGCTCTATCTTTGGAACTGCGTACTCAACGTACAGAATGCCGCCGACAAACAGCAGAACAAACAGCAAAATAGTTAGACTATTCTTCGTCATTCTTTTTGCCGCTGAACTTGTCAACTGATGTGAAACCCAGGGTTAAAATCGTAACCCATTCAACAGCTGCGACAAGTTCTTTACTAGGTGCAATCTCTTGCGGGCTCATGCTGTTGTGTGCCATCGTTCCAAACAGAACAAACGCGCCAATGATTCCCACAAAACGCTTGCTGCTTAACTGGCCGTTGTCGCCCTTAAAAATCTCTAATAGTTTTTTCATCGTCCCTGCCCCCTATATTTTTTGAGTGGTTTGTTATTCTTAGAATGCACGCCCTTATTTTTACGCTTGGGCTTGGGTTGCCAACTTGCCGACGCTGTGCTCTTTGCCTTTGCCATTTTACAAGCCGTTGAGTTTTAACATATTGTTTATACTCAGCGTGTCAACTATTGGCTCGCCTTTGGCTGGCATTGTAGTGTCGACTCCGCTGTAAACCATTCGCGCAGCGTAAACCTCGGCCTTAGCCTCAGCAGCTACAACCGCCTGCTTTAACTCTTCTTTTTCCGCCACCTTGTCCTCTACCATCTTCTCACCCATTTCGTGAGCCTGAGCAGTTGCAACAGACGCCTCTTGCAAATGACTGCTAATTTTTTGTAGCATTAAGTCTACCTCATCCACTGGCACGGCTTTGCTCTTTGGCTGTGGAACTGCGACAATAGCAACAAATAACGAGGCGGCAAAAATCAAAGTAAAATGTTTCATAGTTTTCTCATTGTATTCATTATACGGATCTCGGTAATAGCAGCAGCAAGGGCGCTGTCGGACTTTTTAAGGGCGTAGCTTAGTCGGTCAATCTTCAAATCAAGTGCATCAATCTTTTGGTTGCTCTTTTCAATCTGCTCCTTGTAGCCCGAGCGAAGGTCAACATAAAGATAAGACACAGCCAACAGCATACAAAAAGCAACGGCAGCGATTGGATTCTTGCGAAATTGGTCAAAGCTAACAGGTAGCGCATTGGGTTTTACTTTTGGTGTAGTCATTACTTAATACTTGTTATAGGCTCAGGAAGTTTGCAATAATCCGACTCTGGAAACTTGGCGCAGTAGCCTTTTAAATATAGGCTGTCATCACCGCTGAATGTGTGAATCCCCATCGGTTCGGGCCATACCTCAAACGGGGCAAAACTTGCGGGGGGTTCTGAATAAAACAGAATGTCCACCGCCCATTTGTCGGACTGCTTTGTACATACGGGTTTGTCATCCACTTGCCCCCACTCTAAACAAATAAACCCAATTTCAACTACTGCGCAATCTTTCCAACTTTGGACTTTCGCCCCGTCGGGTGTGGTTGTAGTTGTTTCTATTAACTTGCGAAGGGTTGCCCATTGTGTAGGGGTGAACTCGAATTTCAAAAAGGTTTTCATAAGGTTGTGAGTGATGCAAGTTCTGCGTTTGTTAGGCGGGTTGGGAAAAGGATGGCTTGGTTTATTGAGCCGTCTAAAAGTTGTGAACCGCTCTGATACATTCCTAAATTTAACGAATCCAAAGAAGCCGATGCAAACGCTCCACTTGTATCGACTGCGATTTGTGTTCCATTCAAATAAAATGCGTAATCGTTTGCATTATACGCAATCGCAAATTTATACCTTCCCGCAATTTGTGCTGAACTTGTAGAATTAAAAACAAGTGTACCTACTGAATTAACAACCACTACTTCAAAAGTATTATTTGAATTAATTTCTAAATACATTCCTGCCGAACCGCTACCCAATAATCGAATGGGCGTTGTGTCGCTTGTGTTAGTTGTTGCGATGTAGTTAAAATCACAAAAAATTACTCCGCTCGTCTGCCCAATCAAACTACTTATCCCCGTCTTGCTACAAATATCCGCCACCCTTGTGGCACTTGCTGATGTTGTGTTTATGTAGGATGTGGGGTAGGATGATGCTTCTAATTGTGCGCCCCAAATTTGAATTGTACCACTGCCCCCGCTTGATTCATTACAAATTGCAATATGCTGAATCCCACTTGTCAATATAAAAGTAAATCGTTGCCATTCACTTGTAGTTGTAAAATCATTAGAAAAATCATCACCTCCCGTTGTTGAGTTTGCGATTTTGATTCTGAATTTTTTACCTACTGATGATTTGGCATAAACACTGACTGTGTGGGCTGTGAATGTTGCATCCCCTTGATTTGAAAAAACTTGCGATTGGTTAGATGTAGCAAAATTTAAAGTGTCTGCATTTTGTGTGCCATCGGGAGAAATTGTTGTATTTGTAGAAATTGATGCACCTAAATATGTATTCCAAGGGCTAAAATCTTCGCTTGGAAAAACCAAATTCGTACTCTGCTTCTCCAACAACAAACTAGGACACCCGCCCCCGCCATTTTGATAAGTTAATCTTGGAACATTTAAGCGGTCGGTTGTGGGGAAATAGGGTTTGGCGGTGCTACCTAAATTGGTTTGTGCGCCCCACGCGTAAAAAGTTCTTAATGTTGCGCTTCCTCCATCCGCTGCTAAATCAAATATATTTGAAGCACTTGAACCAACATTAAAAGTTATAATACATCTATACCACCCGTTACCTACACTTTCTATTGATGCGGTGTGTCCGCTTCCTTGACTTGTTACTGTGCCATTGCTTAAATCAAAAACTGATTTTACACCCGTGCCACTAATCAAACTTTGAAATCCAAAAAAATCATAACTTATTTTTTTTACATAAATCGAATAAGTATAAGTTTCATTTGCATTCAATGTAACGCTTTGTCGTATTACTGCGGTTGCGCTTGTTGAAATTGTGTCTGCGGTTGTTGTTCCATTTGGCGCGGTTGTAGTGTCTGCGGTTACAGATGTCGGGCTAAATTTTGTCCAAACCCCATTATCAATTTGCTCGCTATACTGCAACATATTCCACGGCACTACCTCAACCAATCCCGCACTATTTACACGGGTTCCGTTGGATGCACGGGTGAAACTCAAGTCCCCAGAGCCGTCGCTTGGCACTACACTATAAACCGTGTCCTCTTTATAGCCAGAGGGCACCATTACCAAACTAGCCTGATTTAATAAGTCGCTCATTTTTATAAGTTGTTAAGTTTTCTAAGTAAGCAGCCGATGCCTTCGTAATAGCCACCGTCTGCAGTTACACGCGCTTTATACAACTTGACCAGAGCCCAGCCCTGCCCTTTATAAGCTGTTCCTCGCGTGCCAATTCCGAGGTTTTGAGTTACTAGCATTTTTTAATAACCGATTACAGAGCCGCTGCTAATAATGAAGCCAGTAATTTTGTTGCCCTTGCCTGCTGGTAAGTATGCCCCCTGCTGAAAAGTAATACCGCTCATACCCCTTGCACTTAGTACATTGGTGGCGGTGCCATTTTCTTGAGTAACTGTAAAGCTAGTAAATACGGTGTCCTCAGTTGGGACTACCGCGTCGTAACTTACACTGGTAACGGTTGCAGCCGCGTGGTATTTAAACCCCTGCGAGCCTGCTATAATGTCTGCGCTTGCTTGTGCCATAATGCTTGCAATTTACAAACACATTAAACGCAAGTCGTTAACAAATTAAACGCTGGCTATAATATACCACTGCGCCCCGTCGCTTATAATTGTCTTGCTTCCGTAGTGGTTGCTTACAGTTGTAGTGCCTGAGCCGTTGATGTTGTAACCGTTGCCGCTAATTGTAACAGTATGGCCGCTGTTCGTCTTAATGAAGTAGTATTTTTTGCCCTTGCTCTGTGTGGCGTTAGGTAAGTTTATAGTTATGTTGCCGTCGCTAGAGTTACACAAAATAAGTTCGTACCCGTTTGTAATTGTGTGAGTTCCTGCTGTGTAAACCACTGAGGCGTTATGCTCTTGGAGGTGCCAAGACATCTGCTGTGCTGCATTGTCAAAATGCACCATAACCTCGTAACGTGTGTTAAGCGTTGGTGTAGTTGCCGGCGCACCATCGGCATCGTTTACCAGGTAATTAAGAACTAATGCAGGCGTGCGCTGTACTGAATCGTTTAGCCTTCCTATCTGCTCGTCTTGGTAATTAACACGATCCTTTAAACCAGTGCCAACTTTAAGCCCTTCGCCTGATGAGGTTAGCCCGGTGTATATTGGAACTAATCCCAACCACTCGCCAGCCCATTGCTCGGACCGTGCAGTATAAACAGCGCCGTTTATTAACCATTTGTAATTATCAAAGTAGAGTGATTTGATGGCCGTCAAAGTTCCTGCATCTGCCCACGTGCCCTGTATTGATGGCACAAAGTCCTTGTACAATCCCGCAATGCCTTGGCCTAGCATTTCGGTAGGCGTGCCATGTGTCACAGAATCCCAACCACCACGCCAATCGTCAGCAATTACCCACTGGTTACTTGAGTTGTAAGCCTCTATGTTTCCGATGGCATATTTGCTAGAGCTGCTGTAATACTTTGGCTCTAAAATTATCGGCGTAGAATTAACGGCATTCGCGTTGTCGGGCGTGTAGGTTTCAGTTATGTTAAAAGTAAAATCGGGGTTTTTGTAGGGCGATGCGTCCGCAAAGGCTAATTGAATAGATCCCCAAAATGGTTTAAAAAATTCATTGTATGCGCCCGTGCCGCCGAATATATTATATTTCTGTTTAACGGCTTTAACCCAGTTTATTTTAACCTCTAAAATTGTAAAGCCTGCAGGCGGGCTGCTTACTTGTTTGTCAAAAACAAAGCTGGTCCAGTTGCTATTTTGGAAGTCGTTTGCAATCGTTTCAATAAATGTACTAGTAGGCGCAGACGCAGCGCTAACCCATAGCAAAGTATTTAGATCTAACACCCGGTAGCCAGTGCCTCCATCCCTTAAATAAATTGTAATTGCTACATCCGATTTATCCTCTGGTCCCGTTGGCGATGTGGTAAATGTATGCCGTGCAAATTTAACAGCAAAGCGGATTCTTAAAGGTGCTTCGTCTGGCGTTGTTCCAGTTGGCACGCCTGTAAATGTTTTGGCAAAAAAAGTATCGGATTGGTTTGCGTATGTTCTGTAAGCCGTAGCACCTAGCATTCGCTCTGTGTCAATCTGCACATATTTAGCAGCGGCCTGGTAGCTGAGTGAGGGCTTGGCTATCCATTGCGGGCGTGTGTCGTTACCAAGTTGCACAGCGTGCGTGTAGGTACCGGTTCCAATATATTGCAGCGTGTAATTAAACTGCCGATAGGCAACGGTTGAATCTAGGTACTCAGTTGCAGAAACAAGCCAATACTTCCCAATCTCTAGCATAAATCTAGCTTGCAAGATTTCGCAAACTTGCTCCAGTGCAGCCTTGCAATCCATCATGTTGCTCTCAGCATATTGAAAAGCAGAAATGTCGGTGGCTTTAATATCTTTAAATTGGTCGTAATCGTCGACAAATGTATTTAAATCAACCTGCAAAAGGTCAATCCCTTTGCGTGTAGCATCCAAAGAAAACGGCGCAACAGCGTCTCTAAAATAATCTGTTTCAGTTCCCGCTACAACCCAATAATCTTTGAGCGCCAACTCATCTAAGCACCGACGAAATAACTGTGCTATAGTTATTTTGCCATCGGTAAACCACGAAGATTCTACCTTGTAACCGCTTAGCAATTCTAAACCATCCACAGCACCCAAAGAAATAACAGGCTTGGCTTCTATGGCTTCGCGTTGGAATGTCATTTGATCTGCAAGAACTCGGCCCACGTGCACCAAAGAATTATCTTGGTAAATAAGCACAGCCCAAAATTGTTCTGAGGTTGTGGCTATGGCTTTAAACTCGCCCAGTACAGTATTGGATGGCATGACCCAAAAAGATGTGGACCGTGAAGGGCGGATAGCATTTTGATAAAAGGTGTCGCCCTGCCCTTCGCGTTCTATTTCGTAGCCAACGCCTCCAAGCGTCAACTCAATAGAGGCGTTAAGACCTTGTAATTTCTCAAGCAAACACCCTGCGCCCTCCTGATACCCCCCTGCGGCTTGCACTCGGGCGGCGTAAAGACTTGCCTGTATCTCTGGAGTCGTACCTGTTGGCCCGTCCCAAATCTCAACGCGATGCAGTTTGCCTGTCACGGAATAAAAAGAACCAAAGTATTTTCTAGCCACGGCGTGCGTCTTTATTATATCTTTCCAAAACTATTGCTAAGTCTCGGCCTTGTATTGTAGTACTTGCAATAAACCCGCTGTTGTTGTTATTCATGTTTAGCATTCCCTTCAATTTGTCAAGTGGTGCAATTACCTCGGGGTTAGAACTTGCCCCTGGGTATTCACCAACAAGACCCAACGTCGGACCGCTAACAATACCACCATCGGCAAAGGCTTTAAGCTCTGGCCCTTGCTTTAACGAATTGCGCACAATGGTTGCGCCTGCAATCAAAGCAATACCAGCCGCCGCCGCCGCCGCTGGGTTTGTTAAAACTAATTTTTGGAAAGCTTGGGAAGCCAAAGCTGTAGCAACTAAAGC
>Ga0209358_10002444_pt1 | contig 14155 bp, 9 predicted proteins | sample LauGreFa1BDMLBSN_2_FD_187574 | JGI IMG/M metagenome (GOLD analysis project Ga0209358, IMG submission 187574) | Freshwater lake microbial communities from Lake Michigan, USA - Fa13.BD.MLB.SN (SPAdes) (version 2) | ecosystem: Environmental > Aquatic > Freshwater > Lake | place: Lake Michigan, USA... | reverse complement strand
AACCAGATTGATCAGTTACAACCACAGTATATATCCCTGCTGTCAAATTAAACAGATCTTGAGATGTTGCACCGTTTGACCAGGCATAACTGTAGTCGGGTGATCCGCCACTTACAGATAGATCAATGGATCCAGTATTAAGACTGTAACATAATACGTCTACCTTTTTATGTTCAATAGCCAAGGGTGCAAGAGGTTGATCTATTTCAACTGAATCTTTCACCACACAACCATTGTCATCAGTGACTAAAACAACATATGTTCCCTCTTTCAAATTTGACAGATCCTCTGTGACAGCTCCATTCGACCATTCAAAACCATATGGCTTTGTGCCATCTGTTACCGTCATATCAATCGAACCAGTTGAATCGCCGTAGCACAAAACATCTACATGTTTGAATGCCACAGCCAATGCTGCATCAGGTTGCTTGATGGTGAATGTATCACGCTTGGTACATCCATTTGCATCCGTAATCAATACACTGTATACACCAGCCTGAAGACCGCTCAAATCCTGAGTGGTTTGGCCAGTTAACCATTCATATGTATAAGAGGCTGTTCCACCACTTACACTCAAATCAATTGCTCCGGTATTATCACCATAGCATAATATATCTGTAACATTTGCAGATGCAAGAATGGCTGAGGCAGGTTGTGTAATTTCAATGGTGTCCCTTTTGATACAACCTGAAACATCTGTAACAAGCAGGATATATGTACCTGCCGCCAAATCAGAAATATCAGCTGTCGTTGCTCCATTTGACCAAGCATAACTGTAGTCGGGTGATCCGCCACTAACTGTAACGTCAATCGCTCCAGTTTTTTGGTCAAAACACAAGACATCTGTTTTTTGATGTTGTATCATCAACGGGGCGAGTGGTTGCTCAATAATAACAGAATCTTTCACTGTACAACCATTGTCATCGGTGAGCACAACTACATATGTTCCAACTTTCAAATTTGAAAGATCTTCACTTGTTGCACCGTTTGACCATGCATAATTGTAAGGAGCAGTTCCGCTCGTAACAGTCATATCAATTGAACCGGTTGAATCTCCAAAGCACAACACATCCACACTTTTAAACGCAGCTGCCAAAGCGGCATCAGGTTGCTTGATGGTAAATGTATCACGCTTGGTACATCCATTTGCATCGGTAATCAATACACTGTATACACCAGCCTGAAGTCCGCTCAAATCCTGAGTGGTTTGGCCAGTTAACCATTCATACGTATAAGAAGCTGTTCCACCACTTACACTCAAATCAATTGCTCCGGTATTATCACCATAACACAATATATCGGTGATATTTGCAGATGCAAGAATGGCTGAGGCAGGTTGACTGATTTGGAATGTATCCCTGGCCTCACAATTATTGACATCTGTGATCAATACTGAATAAGTACCAGCAGATAAACCGCTCAAGTCCTGCGAAGTAGCACCATTTGACCAAGCATACGTATAGCCTGGAGTTCCTCCGCTTACACTCAAGTCAATAGAACCATTTTCAGCTCCGAAGCAAAGTATATTGGAAACAATGCCACTTTTAGACAAAACAGGAGGTGATGAAATCGTTGTTGATACTGTATTCGTACAACCAATGGTATCCCTCACTGTAAACAAATAATCTCCTGGAGCCAATCCAGAAAAAAGATTTGAGAACTGATAGGTTTTGCCGCTGTCTATACTGAATTGAAATCCAGGTGTACCGCCAGACGAAGAAAGCAGCACTGATCCCGATCCGGTTCCATTGCACAACAGGTTTTGCTGATTGGATATCAAGACTGAAAGATTGAGACATTCAGGTGCTGCTATTTGCAATGACCTGTCCTGATTACCGATAGAGGTAATACTTCCATTATAATCCAACTGAATAACCCGCATATGATAAGGAGAACCACTGATTCCACCTGCCGACCTGGCTTGTCCATTGGGCAATGTTCCCCAATCAAATCTACTCGCAATGTGTCCACCGAATCCGATGATAACAGGCAATGCAGATGCAACAATTGTAACATCCATTTGGGCTTCAAAACTTGAATTGGACTCTGAATAGTCGGGTGATTTACCACTGACCCAAACTGGATTAGACTGAAAAACAGCATTTTTCAATGCCATGTTTGCATTTCCTGCAGCCTTCACCAGGTCAAAACTTGCCTGAGGTTGTTGCGACCAACCTGTTGGTGAATTTTTATTACCCGGATCAGGCAATGGTGCATATTGAGTAAGAACAATGGGATCAGGAATGCCCAACTCCGGGATTACTTTCTCTGGAGGATGCTTGAAAAAAACTGCATGTTTAAAAGCAAACGTATCCGATGTTAAATAGTCAATTGCAAAGTGACCAGAATTTCTGAGATCAAAGCCAATTCTTACGGTGATTGGTGTTCCCAGAGGAATATTATCCAAACTGATTCGATAAGGAATCGATTGCCCTTCGATGTAATGGGTTTTTGTTGTGTTCAAATTTCCATTCACCCAAATAACTGGGCTATTGGGAAGACTTGATTGTCCATTGTCACCTTGATCAATATTTACCTTTGGCGCTCCCTTTTGTGAATACCCGTTTATTTGAATCAAAATAAGGAGCATAGAAAACAGGAGGACGTGTTGCGTCCACCTTACGCTTCGATTAACAGTGTTTCCATGATACATAACCCTTTGTTTTTTTGTGAGTAAATAGAAAAATCATCAGCAAACTATTCTCACCGGCACTATTGGACTATGACATGAAATGATAAAATTTAATAAAAAGCGGATTGGTATTTTCATTTTAACACCAAGCCATTTCAATGATCAACATCAATCTTTCATATGAATTCAAGTACGTAAAATGTCTTAGTTTTACATTAATATGTTGCCGTCATGAATATCAAAAAGAACATCCTTGAAACAATTGGAAACACCCCATTGATTCAATTGAATAAAATCACCAAATCACTTCCTTGTACAGTTCTTGCAAAAGTTGATTATTTCAATCCGGGTAATTCGATCAAAGACCGCATGGCGCTTAAAATGGTAGAAGTTGCAGAAAAAGAAGGAAAACTTATACCAGGTGGAACCATTATTGAGTGTACTTCTGGAAATACAGGTATGGGACTGGCACTGGCTGCCATTGTAAAAGGTTATAAATGTATTTTTACAACTACTGATAAACAATCAAAAGAGAAAATAGATATCCTGAAGGCTGTTGGAGCGGAAGTCATTGTTTGCCCTACCAATGTAGAACCGGATGATCCCAGAAGTTATTATTCAGTGGCAAGAAGGCTTTCCAAAGAAATTCCGAATGCTTTTTTATGCAATCAATACGACAACCTGGCCAACAGATTGGCGCATTATGAAAGCACAGGTCCGGAGATTTGGGAACAAACGGATGGCAAGATCACCCACCTTGTTTGTACGGCGGGTACAGGTGGAACCGTCACTGGAACTGCGATGTACCTGAAAGAAAAAAATCCGAACATCAAAATTTGGGCCATTGACGTCTATGGATCTTTACTGACAAAATATTTTCAAACAGGTGAAAAAGACATGGGAGAAGTATACCCCTATATTTCAGAAGGATTCGGAGAGGATTTTGTTCCTGAGAACTATGACATGTCTGTGATTGATCATTTTGAACAGGTAACAGATAAAGACGGGGCTGTGATGGCGAGAAGAATCGCCAAGGAAGAGGGACTCTTCTGCGGATACAGTGCCGGCAGTTGTCTGCAGGGGTTGATGCAACTCAAGGATCAATTGAAAAAAGACGATATGGTTGTTTGTATTTTCCATGATCACGGAAGCCGTTATGTTGGCAAAATATACAACGACCAATGGATGATGGAAAGAGGATTCATGGAAGTGAAAACCTTCAAAGACATCATCTCCTCTAGAGGTGCTAAACAAAAATTGATTGCTGTGCAAACACATCAGACTGTCTCTGATGCGGTAACGCTCATGCAGAAATATGAAATTGAACATATACCAGTGATGAACGAAAATGAAATCGTTGGTTCCATCAGTGAAAACGGACTGTTTCAGAAAATATTCAAAGAGCCGGAAGTAAAAAATGCAAGCATTCAATCTGTTTTGGAAAAAGCATACCCCTTGGTTGAGTTCAATTCTCCTCTGGAAAAAATCAGCACTCTGATCAACAAAGAAAATGGAGCAGTGCTCTCAAAAGACGAAGGTGGAAACTATCATATTATAACAAAGTATGACATCCTTCAATCTCTTACTAAATAGCTATAAAATCCCTTTTGTTGAAGGCAATGCATCCTGAAATGGATCTTTTTTGATAGCCATTCGAATGGCTTTTGCAAATGCCTTAAAGATGGCCTCAATTTTGTGATGTTCGTTATCACCTTTACAGGAAATACTCAAATTGCATTTTGCTGCATCGGAGAATGATTTAAAGAAATGGAAAAACATTTCTGTTGGCATGTCCCCTATTTTCTCTCTTTTAAAATCAGCTTCCCAGACCAACCAATTTCTTCCACCAAAATCAATCAGCACTTTGGCTTCTGCTTCATCCATTGGCAATGCAAACCCATACCGTTCCATGCCACGCTTGTCAGCCAGCCCCTTGGCAAAAGCCTCTCCCAATGCAATTCCGGTGTCCTCTATGGTGTGATGTTCATCTATATGCAAATCTCCCTTAACCTGGATGGAAAGATCAATCTTTCCATGTCTTGAAATTTGATCCAACATATGATCGAAAAAACCAATACCGGTTTGAATGGTTGAATGACCAGCTCCATCAAAATTTGCCTTGATATGAATTTTTGTCTCATTGGTGTTCCTCTCATGTTCCACAATGCGCAACCCGTTTTTCAGAAAAGCATAAATGTCTTTCCAGTTGTCTGTTGTCAATACAATTGTGTTTTGTAATTCGGGTTGCAATCCTGAAACATCAACAGATCCTGCACCATCAGGATTGTTGATAAAAATGCATTTCGCACCAAGATTCTTGGCGAGTTCTATGTCTGTTCTTCTGTCGCCGATAACAAAAGAACCACTCAAGTCATATGCTGCATTTCCAATGTATTTACCCAACATGCCCAATCCTGGTTTTCTGGAAACCGAATTTTCATGGGGCATGCTGGGATCGATGAAAATCTCATCAAAAAAGATCCCTTCACCTGACAATGTTTGAAGAACATGCTTTTGGATGGGTTCAAAATGATCGGTCGGAAAAGAGTTGGTCCCAAGTCCGTCCTGATTGGAAACCATTGCCAATTCAAAATCAAATTCATTGGCAATGCGGGATAAATATTGAAAAACGTAAGGATAAAAAACCAGTTTTTCAAAATGATCAATCTGATATGTTGGTGGAGCCTCCTTAATGAGGGTCCCGTCACGGTCTATGAACAATACTTTTTTCATAATTGCTTGAAGGATTTTAATGCGTTTACCAATGCCTCGTTTTCCTTGTTGGTTCCCACTGTAATGCGAAGACATCCTTCGCACAATTGAATCTTACTTCTATCGCGCACCACGATTTCATCTAGAAGCAAATGATGATAAACAGCAGTTGCATCAGAGAATTTCACCAATAAAAAATTGGCATCAGACGGATACACCTTCTCAACAGATTCAATTTTGGCCAATTCTTTCTCCAATGCAGCACGCATTTCAACGATGGCTTTGATCATGTCATTCACCTGTCCTATTTCATCAAGTGCTTTGAGAGCCAACTCCTGAACAGGTGCACTGATATTGTATGGCGGCTTCACTTTATTCATCACAGAAACAATCTCTTTGGAAGCGAAAGCCATACCCATTCTCAATCCTGCCAACCCCCATGCCTTGCTCAATGTCTGCATGACAACAAGATTGGGATAATCATTCAAATCTGATAAGAAAGATTTTTGTCTTGAAAAGTTGATATATGCCTCATCAATGACAACAAGTCCGTCGAAATTATTCAAGATCATTTCAATCGACCCCCTATCCATGCTGTTTCCTGTAGGATTATTTGGTGAACAAATCCAGATGATTTTGGTATTGGGTTGAATGGACAACTCCAATTGTTCAAGATCAATTTGAAATGATGGTGTCAGCGGGACTTTCCTGATTGTAACATTGTTGATATTGGCACTCACTTCATACATTCCATATGTTGGAGGCATGATGATGATTTCATCCACCATGGGTTCACAAAAACACCTCAAAAGAATATCAATAGGCTCATCGCTTCCATTGCCCAGAAAAATTTGATCCGCAGGAATTTTCTTGATGAATGATATCTTTTCCTTCACGCCCTGCTGCAATGGATCTGGATAACGGTTGTACCATTTCATCAAAGGTGAACCAAGAGAATTTTCATTGGCATCTAAATAAACAGAAGCCTTCCCCTTGAATTCATCTCTTGCAGAAGAATATGGACTTAGTTTCTTGATATTGTTACGAACAAGAGCGTCTATGTTGAACATAACGTAAATTAGTTTAATCTTATTTTAACAGCGTTGGCATGCGCTTGTAATCCCTCAGCCTCTGCCATTACAACGATTGTATTCCCAAGTTTAGAAATACCATTTTTACTGATTTGCTGATAGGTGATCTTTTTCACAAAACTATCTACACTTACTCCGCTGTAGGCTCTGGCATATCCATTGGTTGGCAATGTATGATTGGTGCCGCTTGCATAATCCCCTGCACTTTCTGGTGTGTAATTTCCAATGAATACTGAACCTGCATGGACAATCCCATCCACATATTGCTGAGGTTCATCAGAAGCAATGATCAAATGTTCAGCAGCATATTGATTTACAAACGCAACAACTGACTCGGTATTGCCTAATAAAATTGCTTTGCTGTTTTGCAAGGCTTTTTCTGCAATTGATTTTCGATCCAATTGCGGCAATTGTTTTTCAATTTCATTCAATGTATCCTGCACCACCTGTTGGCTGTTAGACACCAACATCACTTGTGAATCTGGACCATGCTCTGCCTGTGCCAACAAATCGGCTGCTACAAAAGCTGGAATAGATGTTTCATCTGCAATAACACATACTTCACTAGGACCTGCAGGCATGTCAATTGCAATACCATCAAGCTGCACCAATTGTTTTGCAGCTGTAACATACTGATTACCGGGACCAAATATCTTATCGACTTTCTTTACAGATGCAGTACCGTAAGCCATAGCAGCAACTGCCTGGGCACCGCCTGCTTTGTAAATCTCCTTTATACCAACCAGACTGGCGGCGTATAAAATGGCAGGATGGACATTGCCATCCTTGGCAGCTGGAGTTGATAAAACAATTTGTTTGCAACCTGCTATTTGAGCTGGTATACCCAACATCAGCACAGTTGAAAACAGCGGAGCAGTTCCACCAGGTATATAAAAACCTACCCGCTCCATAGGCACTGACTTTCGCCAACAATAAACTCCTTCACTGGTTTCAATTTTTCTAGTGACTTCAATTTGCTGTGAATGAAACTTGGTGATGTTCTGGTATGCGCGTAAAATGGCCTGTTGAAGATCAACCGGGATTTTACGTTCGGCATCTTTTAATTCTTTTTCAGAAACGAGCAATTTCCGCACAGCGAACCCATCGTATTTTTTGGTCAACGCTTTTACAGCAGTGTCCCCCTTGGCTCTTACCTGTTGTAAAATTTTTGAGACTGTTTTTTGCAAGGGACCTTGATCAATTACGGGTCTTTGAACAAGTGAATTCCATTCAGCAGTAGTTGGCTCCAAATAAATTTTCATACGCTAAAAAATCATTTTTTCAATTGGTACTACTAAAATACCTTCTGCACCAGCATTTTTTAATTGCTCAATCTTTTCCCAAAATTCATCTTCACTCAATACACTGTGAATGCTGCTCCACCCGGTTTCGGCCAGAGGCAAAACAGATGGACTTTTCATTCCGGGTAACAATGAAATTATTGCTGATAGCTTTTCATTGGGCGCATTCATCAGCACATATTTGTTCTTCTTGGCTTTTTTTACCGCCCTGATTCTGAAGAGTAGTTTGTCCAGAATATTTTTCTGCTCATCGTTCAGTTGCTGATTTGAAATCAACACAGCCTGAGAATCTAAAATGACTTCAGCTTCCTTCAAACCATTCATGAAAAGAGTTCCGCCGCTGCTCACCAAATCTACTATGACATCTGCCAGACCAATTCCAGGTGCTATTTCAACAGAACCACTGATTTCGTGCACAGAAGCATTGATGTTGTTCTTTTTCAAGTACTCACCAACGATTACAGGATAACTCGTAGCGATCCGCTTCCCCTCTAAAGAAGAGGGTCCCTCGTAGTTGAATGCTTTTGGCAATGCGATGGAAAGTCGGCATTTCCCAAACCCCAATGCTTCTACTCTAATGACCTTTCTATTTTTTTCCGCCAGTACATTTTGGCCAACAATACCGAGGTCTGCTACCCCGTCCTCAACGTATTCAGGAATGTCATCATCTCTCAGAAAAAATACTTCAATGGGAAAGTTTTCTGACACGGTCCGCAACCTGTCTTTTACATTGCGCATATCAATCCCGCATTCCTTGAGCAAAGCAATGGAATCATCAGACAGCCTGCCTGACTTCTGAATTGCTATTTTCAATGTTGTTTCTTTGTTCATTGTGTACCCCTTTAAAATAAAAAAGGCTTACCAAAGGCAAGCCTGTATAATGTACATACCATCATGGCTCACCCCCTGGGAGAGAAATGATGATGATGCATGTTTACTATTACTGACATGTTGCAAAGGTAAGATTCAAAAACATAATAGCCAAAAAGAGAAAATGATTACTTTCGGGAATGAAAAAAACGTTTGCTATCAAGCCTTTATGCCTCATTTATGTTCTCAGCTTGGCATTGCTTATTCCTGCCAAATCGAGTGCACAATGGAAATTGGTCTGGGGTGATGAATTCAATAAAAACGGTCTTCCCGATTCTTCAAGGTGGGGCTATGATACAGGGGGTCATGGATGGGGCAATAATGAACTTCAGTATTACACAAAATCAAGAAAAGAAAATGCCAGGGTTGAAAATGGAAAATTAATCATTGAGGCACACCGTGAGCAATTTGAAGGAAAAGAATATACTTCAGCAAGACTTGTGACAAGGGATATTGCAACGTGGTCAAGTGGAAAAATCGAAGTAAGTGCAAAACTTCCCTCTGGACTCGGTACTTGGCCTGCGATATGGATGCTTGCAAATACAAATCCTTTCAAATGGCCTGAAGACGGTGAAATAGATATCATGGAGCATGTTGGATATGATCAGGGAACAGTGCACGCTTCGGTTCACACCAAAAAATACAACCATATCATCGGAACCCAAAAAACAAACAAGGTATTAGTAAATGACTGCTCCGAAACTTTTCATCGATATCAGCTGGAATGGAACAATGACAGCATCAACATTGGAATAGATGACAACTACTATTACTCCTTTAAAAATGAAAAAACCGGATATGAGGTTTGGCCGTTCTCAAACAATTGCTATTTACTGTTGAACCTTGCCGTTGGAGGAAATTGGGGTGGTCAAAAAGGAGTAGCAACAGATATTTGGCCAAGAAGAATGGAAGTTGAATACGTCAGGGTTTATCAAAAGAAATAATCAAAAGAAATAAGTTACATATGAAATTACCTCTCACATTACTGGGAATCTGCATCAGCACCATTGTGTTTTCGCAATCAGACAGATGGCAGCAACATGCAAATTATAAAATGGATGTAACGGTGGATGCCGACAACAATAAGTTTAATGGAAAACAACGGTTGGAATACACCAATAATTCATTCGATACCTTGCATGTATTGTATTATCACCTTTATTGGAATGCATTTCAGCCAGGCAGCATGATGGATGAAAGAAGTCAACATCTTGGTAAAAAGAGTGTAACTGGACGTCCTGATTGGGACCAAAGGGTAAAAGATCGAATTGCCAATTTACAACCCAATGAAATCGGCTACCAAAAAGTAAGCAACTTAAAAGTCAATGGTGTATTGCAGAAAACTATTGAGTATGAAACCATTTTAAAAGTTGAATTGACAAAACCCATCCTTCCAAAATCCAAAGCATTGATTGAATTAGATTTTGAAGCACAGGTACCAATTCAGATTCGCAGAAGCGGCAGAGACAATGCAGAGGGTGTTAGATTTAGCATGGCTCAATGGTATCCAAAATTATGCGAGTACGACAGAAGCGGCTGGCATCCCACCCCTTATGTTGCAAGAGAATTCTATGGGGTATGGGGTGATTTTGAAGTAAACATTAAAATAGATAGTGCTTATACCATTGCAGCCACAGGGTATTTGCAAAATCCACAAGAAATTGGCCATGGTTATCAATCCCCCTCCCTTGCATTCAAACCTGGTAAAGAAAAAATGTTGACATGGAAATTCAAAGCACCCAATGTACATGATTTTGTCTGGGCTGCAGATGCTGCCTACATCCATCAATCCAAAGTGATCAGGAAAGGACTTGTATTGCACTCCTTTTATAAAATAGATGAATCACTTCTTGGAAAACAGTACGATGCCATGCCACCAAGAATGAAAGAGCGCATGACCAAGAATGATTTCATCAACAATTACAGGATGGAATGGGAAAATGTATTGGATTTTGCTGCAAAAGCAGTCCCCTACATGGACAGTCATTATGGAGAATACCCCTACAAACAATATTCATTTATCCAGGGAGGAGATGGCGGCATGGAATATCCAATGGCAACTCTTTTAAAAGGGGCTGGCAAAGGGGTAACAATTCATGAATTCATGCACAGTTGGTACCAAATGATTTTGGGCACCAATGAATCATTGTATGCGTGGATGGACGAGGGATTTACCAGCTGGGCAGAGGCAAATGTGAACAATTACCTTGAAAACTTCAAAGACAGCCTGCCGCACAAACCCGCATATGATGCAATCATTGCGTTGTCGAAGTCTACTTACAACGAACCTCTGACTACCCACTCCGACCAATACAGCAGCAATGCAGCATACAGCATCAATGCTTACTCAAAGGGTGAAGTATTTCTGGAGCAACTGGGATATATTGTTGGCGCAAATATGCGAGACAGTATTTTGATCAAGTATTTTAATAGCTGGAAATTCAAACATCCTGATGCAATCGATTTTATCAGAGTCGCAGAAAAAACCAGTGGCATTCAACTGGATTGGTACAAGGATTTTTATGTAAATACATCTAAGACCATAGACTATGCAATTGATAGTTTGTGGGAAGTCAACGGAAAAATGCAAATCAGGTTCAAGAACAATGGAACCATGCCAATGCCGTTGGATGTTGAACTTACTTTCAAAGACGGATCCAAAGAGATCGCTTACATCCCACAATTCTTAATGTTTGGCCAAAAACAAAATGAAACACCATCTGTGAGTAGAACTGTGGGGCAACCGTGGAAGTGGACCCACCCGACCTATACCATCACCATTGACCGCAAACTCTTTGATCTTAAAAAGGCAGAGATTGATCCACTTCAACGCATGGCAGATACTGAAAGAAAAAACAATGTGCTTGTACTCAATTGGTAGTATTGAACTAAAAGAACCGGAGGATGTTGAATTTCAACGATACTGAGAAAGCTTTTGCATACAAGACTGACAAACAACTCAAAAAAGCCAGGTTCCTTTTCGGGATCATGCAGTACAATTGTCTGGTCAAAATAGCAGCTGTTCTTACTCCCCTTGCGCTGAGAATACATTTGCCTATCAAAGGGATCATTAAAAAAACCCTTTTCGAACAATTTGTGGGAGGTACCTCTCTTGAGCAATCTTCCAATGTAATAGACATGCTTGAAAAGCAAAAAGTAGACGTTATTCTGGATTATGGCGTAGAGGGCGGAGAATATGATGAAGCAAAATACGATGCTTCATTGGCAGAATTCATAAAAGTCATACGATTTGCAGGAACGAAAAAAAATGCACCCTTTATCAGTGTAAAACTAACCGGACTCGGTTCCACAACATTGTTGACAAAACTGAATCTAAATGCATTTGATCATTTCAAGTTTGCATCTGATGAAAGAATGAAAGAAAAGATTGCGATGCTTGGTACAAGTGAAAAAGCCGCATGGGAAAAACTGGTTGAAAGAACGGAACAAATTTGTTCCGTTGCAAGTGAACTGGGAGTTGGCATCATGATAGATGCTGAAGAAACCTGGATCCAAGACCCCATCGACTTTGTAGCATTAAACATGTCAAGAAAATTCAATCAAAACAAAGCCGTAGTATATAATACATTGCAATTTTACAGGCATGATAGAATTCAATTCATGCATGCGGCCTACCAGGACAGCTTAGATCATGGATATCAATATGCCGTAAAAATAGTTCGGGGGGCATACATGGAAAAAGAGCGAGCAAGAGCAGAAAAACTCAAGTATAAATCTCCCATACATGTTGACAAGGAAGCTGTGGACAAGGACTATGATGAGGCGATTGTATTTCTTATTGAACATCAGGAAAACTGTTCGTTCATCGTCGCTTCACACAATGAGAAAAGCACCTTCCATGCTGTTCAAATTTCCAACCAACATGAAGCACCAGGAAAATTATACTTCTCTCAATTGTATGGCATGAGCGATCATCTTACGTTTAATTTGGCTTCCGCTGGATTCAAAGTCTCCAAATACCTCCCTTTTGGACCAATTGAGGAAGTCGTACCTTATCTGATGAGAAGAGCACAAGAAAACAGTTCAGTTGCCGGACAGACCAGCCGAGAGTTGTCATTGATTAGGGAGGAATGCAAAAGAAGAGAAATCTAATCCCAAAATACAATTACTCGGATTACGTATAAATACTGAATAGCTCAAAAACAACTTTTTGATAGTATGTTTTTTTTAACTTTAGACATCCAAATCCGTGATTGATAATTCTTTAATCAAAATTATAAGATCAAAATAAGCTTCCATGAACAAAAAGGTGAGAATTATAATTGCGGATGATCACTTACTTATTGCAGAGACTTGGGCAACACTGATTAACCTGGACCCAGAGTTTGAGGTTGTAAAGGTGTATGACAATACCAAATCAATGATCGATGAAATAACGGAGTTACGTCCGGATGTTGTCATATTAGACATTAACATCAATCCATTTTCCGGAATCGAAGCAACCACCATGATCAAAAAACTGGCTCCAGGCACCAAGATCATTGGCGTATCCATGCACAATCAACCTTCTTTTGCCAAAAAGATGATCCGCAACGGTGCTACAGGATATGTAACAAAGAATTCATCAAAACTGGAGATGTACGATGCCATTCGCTCGGTGATGAAAGGTGAAAAGTTTATATGTGCTGAAATTCAGCGCAATATCACCAATCAATTGCTGGTTGAGGAAGAAGATAACAAGTTGAGCAAATTGACCGAAAGAGAAATTGAGATCATTAAACTGATCAAGAACGGATCAACCAACAAAGAAATTGCAGAAACACTTTTCTTGTCCCCTAGAACAGTAGAAACGCACAGAGCCAGGATTTTAAAGAAACTGGGGCTAAAAAACTCACTTTCGTTGGTGAAATACATCAATGAGTCGTTCCTGGACCTGTAAGTACGGGTATTAATCCCCCCAAATATTGTCTTTTCCCTGCAGCCAGTCCTTCACAAGGTTGGTGGTAACTGATTTGGGACGTTCCAAAGGCATTCCAAGTGCCCTGTCCCAGCAAAGGCTTGCAAGCACACCCAATGCCCTGCTTACTCCAAACAAAACGGTATAAAACTCATATTCAACCATTCCATAGTGTACAAGAAGTGCACCGCTGTGAGCGTCCACGTTGGGCCATGGATTTTTTATTTTTCCAAGTCCACTTAAAATTTCTGGAACGGTTTCATATATCCTCCAAACTGTTTGCACCAATGGATCATCGGGCATGTGTTTTTTGCCAAATTCTATCTGTGCGGTAAATCGGGGATCGGTTTTCCTGAGAACTGCATGTCCATAACCTGGCACTACCTTGCCTTCAGACAAGGTCTTCTTTACATACTCTGCGATTTGATGTTTTGAAGGAAGATCAACCCCCAGGGTTTCTCTCATCTCAAAAATCCATTTTATAACTTCTTGATTAGCAAGTCCATGCAACGGTCCAGCTAAACCATTCATTCCTGCAGCAAAACTGAGGAAAGGATCGCTCAAAGCAGACCCTACAAGGTGCGTAGTATGGGCTGATACGTTTCCTCCCTCATGATCGGCATGAATGGTC
>Ga0209358_10002443_pt1 | contig 14158 bp, 15 predicted proteins | sample LauGreFa1BDMLBSN_2_FD_187574 | JGI IMG/M metagenome (GOLD analysis project Ga0209358, IMG submission 187574) | Freshwater lake microbial communities from Lake Michigan, USA - Fa13.BD.MLB.SN (SPAdes) (version 2) | ecosystem: Environmental > Aquatic > Freshwater > Lake | place: Lake Michigan, USA... | reverse complement strand
TAGAAAATCAAAGAATTACAAAAGAACTAGGAAACCTACAATTAACCTTAACATATGCAGATAGTTTAGCTTGTTTTAACAACAAAATAGAATTTGAATTGTGTATTTTACCAAGTTACAAAGTAAGTTTACCAGATGGATTTTCGCCTGATGGAGACAATATAAATGATGTAATAAAAGTTAGAGGACATGGTATTAAAGAACTATTAGAATTTAAAATATTCAACAGATGGGGTGAATTAGTTTTTGAAGGAAAAGATATCAACCAAGGATGGGATGGTGTATACAAAGATGCTCGACAGGGTTCCGAAACCTTTGTTTATCAAGTTACAGTATTGTATTTAAATGATAAAACCGAAAGTAAATCTGGTTCATTTACAATAGTAAGATAAAAATAAAAACCTTTGGTAAAACAAAGGTTTTTTTATTAAAAACATTCCCAAATGCAAAGAGAAATAATTACTACAAAAGATGGTTCTTCATCCATTTTTGTTCCTCAACTTAACGAAACCTATCACTCTATTCACGGTGCAAAAAACGAAGCCATTCATGTATTTATTCAAATGGGCTATCATAAATTAATTAATAAATTTCAGCCTTTAAACATATTAGAAATTGGATTAGGTACAGGATTAAACGCATGTTTAACTTTAGCCGAAGCGCAAAAAAACAAACATACTATACAATACACTGCAATTGAAAAATATCCAGTGCATTTAAACGAACTTAAATTATTAAATTATACCGATTTTTTATCTTCGGAGGATTTAAATTGGATACATGAAAGCGATTGGAGCACAACAGTACAACATCCAAAAAACAACTTTACTCTTCTTAAACTACCCATTGATATTGCCGATATTCCTATGCAAGAAATATATAATTTAATTTATTTCGATGCCTTTGCGCCAAATAAACAGCCAAAAATGTGGACTAAAGAAATTTTGAGTAAAATGTATGAAATTTTGCTCTCCAATGGTTTACTAACCACGTATTGTTGCAGAGGAGAAGTAAAACGAACCTTACAAGAAGTTGGTTTTAAAGTAGAAAAAGTTCCGGGTCCACCAGGAAAAAGAGAAATGATTAATGCTTGGAAAATTTAAATATGTTTTAATCGTGGGTTTTTTCCGAATCCGAAATTAAATTATTTAATTCTGCTAATTCCTCAGGACGAAGATGACGCCATTGTCCAACTTTAGTATCTAAATGTATATTCATGATTCTAACACGTTGCAATTTAGTAACTCTATAATCCAAAAACTCACACATACGACGAATTTGTCGGTTTAAACCCTGTGTTAAAATTATTCTAAAAGTATTTTTCCCCGTTTGTTTTACAAAACATTTTTTAGTTATAGTATCTAAAATAGGCACCCCATTACTCATTTGATCCACAAACTCTTGCGTAACAGGGCGGTTTACAGTAACCAAATATTCTTTTTCGTGATTATTTCTGGCACGTAAAATTTTATTTACAATATCTCCATCATCTGTTAACAAAATCAAACCCTCACTTGGTTTATCCAATCGGCCAATAGGGAAAATTCGGGTTGGATAATTAATAAAATCAATAATATTATCCTTTTCCACACCAGTATCGGTTGTACAAACAATACCTACAGGCTTATTAAAAGCTAAATACACAAACTTTTTAGGCGTTTTTACCACAGGTTCGCCATCCACACAAACCACATCTCCTGCCTTAACCTTAGTACCCATTTCGGGAACTTTACCATTGATAGTAATGCGATTTTCCTCAATTAGTTTATCCGCAGCCCTTCTAGAACAATAGCCAATTTCACTTAAATATTTATTAATTCTAACCTCTTCCATGTACTTATTTTACAAAACTTGTTTTAAATTAACTTCAAAAATTAACACTGCATTTTTGGGTATTCCAGGAGGCGGATTTTTACCATAACCCAAAGCCGAAGGTATAAATAATTTACCATTACCCCCTTCTTTAAAAAACAACATACCCTCTTGCCAACCTTGTATTACCTGATTTAAACCAAAAGTTACACCCTCTGCTTCACTTTCATCAAAAACTGTATTATTAGTAAAATAGCCTTTATAAGCCACTTTTACTGTGCTATTGGCAGTAGGAAATTTTCCTACCCCTAAATTTTCTACCCAATAATACAAACCCGATGAAGTGCGTATAGCTTCAATATTATTATCTTTTAAATATTGCACAATAATTTCCTCATCTCGCTCTGCTTGTTTTTCTGCAGAATTACATCCTAAAAGAGTTATACAAATAAAAATAAAAAAATATTTAGTCATAGATTTATATATTAGTTTTAAAAACATCAATAGTCGTTTCAATATCCTGTTGAGTTGTAAATGTACTTAAAGATAATCTAAACGAACAAAATGCTTCTTCATTGGATAAATTCATAGCTTTTAAAACATGCGAGGGCTGTTGATTTTCCGAATTACAAGCCGAACCCAATGAATAAGCCAATTGCGGAGTATTTTTTATTATATCATGTGCTTTATTGGCACTTCGTAAATTAATAATAAAAGGAAGTTTAGATTGTGTACTTCCATTTAAAATATACCCTAATTTAATTAATTCATTTTGTAAAAACAATGCTTGTTGATGTATGAAAGGATTTAAATACGCAGCACTACTTAACTCTAAAGCCTTTGCCATGCCTACAATTCCAGGAACATTTAAGGTTCCCGAACGCCTTCCATTTTGTTGTGCACCACCTAAAATTAACGGACTAACAGAAACCCTAGGATTTTTTCTTCGGATTAAATGAAACCCAACACCTTTTGGCCCATGAAATTTATGTGCCGAGCCAATTAAAACTCCTATAGGTATATTTTTAAAATCAATTTTAATTTTACCTAAAGCCTGCGAAGCATCACAAACCAAAATACTTTGTTTATCTGCAACCAATCGAGCAATATTCTCGATATCCTGTATCACTCCAGTTTCATTATTTACCCACATCAAAACTACAGCAATTGTATCTTTTTGAATAGCCGATGCCAACTCCTCCAAATTTATTAATCCGCCCTCATCAACATTTAAAAAAGTAATTTGAGCACCTTTAGTTTTTAAAAATTCTAAAACATCTAAAACCGCTTTATGCTCGGTAGGTGCTACAACAAAATGTTTTCCTTTAAGTTTATAAGACTCAAAAATTCCGTTTAAAACCGTATTGATGGATTCTGTAGCACCCGAAGTATAAACAATTTCGGAAATATCACAATTTAAAACCGAACTTATCACCGAATTTGCCCAATTTACACCACCTTTTGCACGCCATCCAAATGCATGAGTTGAACTGGAAGAATTACCATAAAACTGAGTAAAATAGGGTAAAATTTCTTCTAAAACCTCAGGATAAAGTTGAGTAGTTGAAGCATTATCTAAGTAAATTGGCATTTGCATGCCTAAAATTACGTATTATTTTGATTTTCGAATAATAAAAATATAAATAAAAGGTCGAAATAAAGGATGTAAATATTTAGCAAAAAAAGGAATATTTACATAATACAAATCTCTAGCTGGAAATTTTAAAATTTGAAACCATGCATAATTCCAAGATTTTTTAAAAAATACACTTCTAAAATTTCCAATCAGTCTATTTTTAGTAGCTTCCTCAATCAGCACTTTATGTAAAGTAATTTTAAAAGAGTTAAATACTTTTTTATTTTGATAACGTTCGGGTATATTTTTTCCAAGTATCAACTTACATAAAACTAATGTTTCTGTAAAAATATCATTTAATTTATTTGCACAAATAATTTCATCTACTTCTTGCCAATCTTCTTCATTAAAAATGTTATAAAATTGTACAATATCTAGCAACCATTTTAATCTACTCCAACTGTGTTTTTTTCCATGTATTACTAAATAAACAAAAACCTGAGTTAGTTTAAAAACATGAATTTTTCTGCCTTCATAATTAGTTTCAAAAGAACTCCAATTGGACGTATTTAACAAATATGGATTAGCAAATAAATTAAAATGTAAATCGATTAGAACATTATTAGGAGACTTAAATGGAATTTCATTTTCGATATGCATGAATAAATCCATTTTATTTTCAGGTAAATCATATTGAGGAATAAGCAATTTGTAATTTTGTTCTAACAATATTGTTTTTACCTGCAATAAATCCTTGGGAGAAATTAAAATATCAATATCGGTTGATGTTCTTATATTATTAACCTCGTAAATCTTTTCAATTAAATAATGACCTTTAAACAAGGTAAAATTTATCTCATTTTGATTTAAAATATCAATCAGTTTTAATAATTCGACCTTTAGTTTTAAATGGTTTACTATAGATTTTTTTGCTGATTTTTGCAAAAATTCTTCAATTGGAAATAAAATTGGAAAATCGGAAAAATGCTTCCAAAAAAAAGTAGAAAGATTATTTAATGAAATTTGCTTTTTTAATTTACTATAATCAACTGGCTTATCCCAATGCAACTTTTGTTGATTAAGAATACTATTACATAAAGCACAAATCAGCTGATACTCAATTGAAAATCTCTTAAAATATTTAGCATCCTCTTGAAACATTGCGCTAAAATAAACAAAAAAAAGAGGTTGATTGCTCAACCTCTTAGTTTAATTTAAATTTAATATATTAGAAATGAAAATTTAAAGAAAAGAAAGCATTTAACCAAAGTTTAAAACGAGAATTGCATCAAATCCTAATGCTAATAACTATATTTTTTTCATAATTAAATATTTTAGATTAATAATGTGCTCAAATAATGCTTAGATTAGAAAAGTTTTTAACAAAATCACAAAGTTATTAACAATTACTTATGGATAGTAAGTTATTTATAATATTCTAAATCTCTTATTTTGTAAGTGATTTCAGGGAAATACTTTTCAAAATTCCCTTTAAACAAAATTGGCTTTAGGTCATAGGCATAAATTTAAATGAAACATTTTTTAATTCATCCACAACTTACCTAAAAACATGCCAAAAAATAATTTATACCTTTATATCTTTGCAAAAAACAATTCATGAAATTTCTATTTTATATCTCATTTTTATTATTTTTAGTTGCTTGTAATAGTCACAATAAGCCTAGTAATATTCTTTCGGAAGAAAAAATGATGAGTCTTTTAATGGATTTACATATTGTTGATGCTGCAGGCCGACAAAGTATTATAGAATACAATGGAAATACTTTAGTAAAAAACAAACAAGTTTTAGAGGTATTACAAAAACATAATTTAACTATACAAGATTTTAATCAAAACCTAGAATTTTACATCAACGACATTGAAAAATTTGATGCTTTTTACGATAGAATTATTGAAAAATTTAGAGATAGAGAAGCTGAACTTACTAAGGTTAAAACCCCAAATTAAATCATTTAACTAAATCAAATTTTATAATATTTACCAGACAAACATTTTTAGCTTTTTGTAGATTTTCTAATTCATCCTCGCCCACCAAAGCAGTAAACCAACCTTTTTTTTCAACACCTTCTATCAAAACACATTTTCCGTTGTTTTTGGAAATACGCCATCTAAATTTATCCACTTCCACACAAGCATTACAGCCTATACATTTTTCTTGTAAATGCATTACTTTAATCATACGTTAACCCATTTATACAATTTATCCGATGGTCGGATTTTTAAATCTAAAGGAAAAGTAATTAAATCTCCTTTTGTTGCCTCATTAGTTTCAGTTCCATCCACTCTTAATTCCTCCAAAGTATGTTCAATAATTCCAGTACTTGGTCCAATTATTAAAACTGTATCACCCAAACTAATTTTATGCGATTCCATTTTAAACTCAGCAACTTTTGGTTGGGCATAATAGGTAATTCCTTTGCCTACATATATTTTACGTTTGGTAGCCTTGGAACCATCTGTATCATTCCATTCCCCCAATTTTTTCCCTAAATAATATCCATCCCAAAATCCGCGATTAAATACGGTGGATAATCTTTGCATCCAATCCTCTAATTTAACTTTCGAAAAATCACCTTCATGAATGGTATCAATTGCCTCACGATAACATTTGGTGGTATTATAAACATAATCCGCACTTCTTCCTCTTCCTTCTATTTTTAAAACCGCAACGCCCGCATCTACAATTTGGTCTAAAAAACCAATGGTACAAAGGTCTTTAGCCGATAGAATATATTCATTATCAATTTCTAATTCGGTTCCACTTTCTTTATCTGTTAGTACATAGGATTTCCTACAATTTTGGATACAAGCCCCTCTATTTGCCGAAGAAAAATTGGTATGCAAACTCAAATAACATTTCCCAGATACTGCCATGCACAATGCCCCATGACCAAAAATTTCAATTTTCACCAAATCACCACTTGGCCCAGTAATTTGTCGGCGTTTAATTTCCTGCGCAATAGATTTTACTTGCAACAAACTTAATTCGCGCGATAAAACAACCACATCAGCATAAGCCGAGTAAAACTCAACCGTATCAATATTAGTAATATTTGCCTGAGTAGAAATATGTACCGTAACCTTATTTTTTCTGCAATAATTTAATACCGCATGATCCGATGCAATAATAGCCGATACACCGCAATTTTTAGCTGTGTCCACAATATTGTGCATTAAATTTATATCATGATCATACATAATTGTATTTAAAGTTAAATAAGATTTTAATCCATTTTGAGTACAAATTTTTACAATTTCAGGTAAATCATTTAAACTAAAATTATGCGTAGATTTTGTGCGCATATTTAACTGTTCCACACCAAAATAAACCGAGTTTGCACCCGCTTGAATTGCAGCCGTTAAACACTCGAAGGAACCCACCGGAGCCATTAATTCCATTTTAACTAAATTTAAATTTATGCGCAAAAATCTGCAATTAACAGCTTAAGTAAAATGATAATTATCAGTTTAATATCTCCTCGTTAAAAAAAAAACAACCAAATTGCATCGTTTTTAAATAGAATTCAATATTTTTGCTACTCAAATTTTAAAAAAATCGTTTCATGGCTGTTTTAGTTACTAAAAATTCAAAAGTTATTGTTCAAGGTTTTACAGGAAGTGAAGGTACTTTCCATGCAGAACAAATGATTGCATACGGAACTAACGTTGTTGGTGGTGTTACTCCTGGTAAAGGCGGACAAAAACATTTAGATAAACCAGTATTTAACTCTGTTGCCGAAGCTGTTGAAAAAACAGGTGCAGATGTTTCTATTATATTTGTTCCACCTGCTTTTGCTGCGGATGCTATTATGGAAGCTGCTGAAGCTGGAATTAAAGTAATTGTTTGTATTACTGAGGGTATTCCGGTTGCAGATATGGTGAAAGTTAAAAGCTACATCAGCAATAAAGAAACAAGATTAATTGGTCCTAACTGTCCAGGTGTAATTACTGCTGGCGAGGCTAAAGTGGGTATTATGCCAGGATTTATTTTTAAACCAGGTAAAATTGGTATCGTTTCTAAAAGTGGTACTTTAACTTACGAAGCTGCGGATCAAATTGTAAAAGCTGGTTTAGGTATTACTACTGCAATTGGTATTGGTGGAGACCCAATTATTGGTACAACTACTAAAGAAGCGGTTCAATTATTAATGGCTGATCCTGAAACGGAAGGTATTGTAATGATTGGTGAAATTGGTGGTAATTTAGAGGCTAAAGCTGCAGAGTGGATTAAAGAACATGGTACTAAACCAGTTGTTGGTTTTATTGCGGGTGAAACCGCTCCAAAAGGTCGTACAATGGGTCATGCTGGTGCTATCGTAGGTGGCGAGGATGATACTGCTGAAGCTAAAAAACGTATTATGAGAGCTTGTGGAATTACGGTTGTGGATTCTCCGGCACAAATTGGAAAAGCAATTGCTGAAGCTGTAAGTAAAATTTCTGCTTAATTAAAATGAAAAATACAATGATAAATATTTGGTGGTGGAGTATACAATAATCTTGTAGTGAACTTCTCATGCCTTAATTTATAAAATAAAAAAAAGCTTGCAGTTCACTGCAAGCTTTTTTTATTACAAATTATTTATCATTAAAAATTTTAAACAATGAATATTACCATTCAAACTCAATATAAAAAAATGTTAGCGGATACGGTAACTCCTGTGGGGATTTACCAAAATATTCGTGTAAACAAAGGAATTCATTTTTTACTGGAAAGTTCCGATTATCACGGCAATGATAACAGTTACTCATTTATCTGTACCAATCCTGTGGCGGAATTTAAGGTGGAAAAAGGAATTATTTCTATTCAATATCCTAACGAATCTGTAATTACTAAAAATTGTAAGGAGGTTTCTACCGTGGACGAATTAAATAATTTTGCCCAGCATTTTAAACCTTCTAGCGATTTCGATTTTATATCCAATGGTTTATTTGGTTTTATTGCTTTTGAAGGTGTGGAACATTTCGACAATTACAAGCTTGAAAAAAAGATAAAAGAAAGTAAGGAAATACCTGATTTACAATATTTTGTTTTTCAAAATATCGTTGTAATTAATCACTTTAAAAACGAATTACATTTATTTGAGCATCAATATGATGGAAAATTAATTCATCCTGCGTTTACCAACGCACACATGGAAAAAATTATTTTTCAGCCGAGTTTAAAAAGTGGAGCGTTTAAAAAAGTGGGCGAGGAAAATACCAATTTTACCGATGAGGAATTTATTGGTTTGGTGCAAAAAGCCAAAGAACACTGTCAGCGTGGAGACGTTTTTCAACTGGTTGTTTCACGAGAATTTTCGCAACAATTCGAGGGCGATGATTTTACATTGTACAGAGCCTTGCGTTCCATCAACCCCTCCCCTTACCTATTTTATTTCGATTTTAATGATTTTAAAATATTTGGATCTAGTCCGGAGGCACAAATTGTAATCAAAAATAAAAAAGCTACTATTTATCCCATTGCTGGAACTTTTAGAAGAACAGGCGACGATGAAAAAGATGCCATTTTAGCTCAAAAGTTACTGGATGACCCCAAGGAAAATTCCGAGCATGTAATGTTGGTGGATTTGGCGAGAAACGATTTAAGTAGAGATTGTAAAGGCGTAACTGTTGAGAAATATAGAGAGGTACAATTTTACTCCCACGTAATACATTTGGTATCGCAAGTATCAGGTAATTTACAAAGTGCTAAAAACACTATACGTTTGGTTGCAGATACTTTCCCTGCCGGAACTTTAAGTGGTGCTCCTAAACACAAAGCGGTGGAATTGATTAATTTATACGAAAAAAATCAGCGTTCCATGTACGGCGGAGCTATTGGTTATTTAGGTTTTAACGGCGATTTTAATCATGCCATTATCATCCGTTCGTTTTTAAGTAAAAACAATCAGTTATTTTACCAAGCTGGTGCCGGAGTGGTGAATCAATCCAACGACGAAAGCGAAAAACAAGAAGTATTTAATAAATTGGCAGCTTTACACAAGGCTTTAAATTTTGCCGAAGAAATATAATATATATGATGAAAATTTTAGTGGTAGATAATTACGATTCGTTTGTGTACAATTTGGTGCATTACATCGACCAATTAGGCGATTACGAAATAACAGTATTGCGTAACGATGAAATTAATTTGGAGGAGGTTGCAAAATACGACCGTATATTGTTATCTCCGGGTCCGGGTATTCCCGAAGAAGCTGGTGTAATGATGGATTTAATTAAAAAATATGTTCATCAAAAACCTATTTTTGGTGTTTGTTTAGGACATCAGGCAATTGCCGAAGCCATGGGCGGAGTGTTAGAAAACAGAAAAGATGTATTACACGGAATAGCGCACGATTTAATTGTTACTGATCCTAATGATGCGTTATACAAAAATTTACCGCAACGTTTTAAAATTGGCAGATACCACTCGTGGCAAGTAAAAAAGGAAAGTATCGAGGAAAAATTTACCATTACGGGTTTAGATGACGAAGGAGATGTATTAAGTTTTAAACTAAAAAACTACCCAGTTTACGGCGTACAGTATCATCCGGAGTCGGTTTTAACCGAAAATGGCCTACAAATCATTCAAAATTGGTTACAATCCTAAAAATATGCAAGAATTTATTAAAAAATTAGCCCAAAAAGAGCATTTAAGCTCCGAAGAAGCTAAAAATGCTTTATTAACTATCGGAAAAGGTGAAAGTAACGATAGTTTAAGCGCTGCATTGATGATGGCGTACGTAATGCGTGCCATTACTGCCGAAGAACTGGATGGTTTTAGAAATGCGATGTTAGAATTGTGTGTAAAAATAGATTTAGGAATAGAAAATCATATAGATTTATGCGGAACAGGTGGCGATGGAAAAAATACTTTTAACATTTCTACCTGCTCCAGTTTTGTAGTGGCAGCGTATGGCATACCGGTTACTAAACATGGAAATTACGGCGTTTCATCGGCTGTGGGTTCCTCTAATGTTATGGAGTTTTTAGGGTATAAATTTAGCAATTCACAAGAGCAATTAAAAAATGAATTAGCCGAGAGTAATATTACATTTTTACACGCGCCCTTATTTCATCCAGCCATGAAACACGTTGCGCCTATTCGTAAAAATTTAGGCATCAAAACCTTTTTTAATTTGCTAGGTCCATTATCCAACCCTGCACAACCTACTTATCAATTTACAGGAGTGTATCACCCAGATATTTTGCCTTTGTACAACTATGTTTTAAGTAAAAACACTAAAAATCATAACATTGTACACGCGGTGGATGTGTTTGATGAGGTTTCGTTAACTTGTCCGTTTTACCTCGTGGGTAAAATGCACAACGAGTTAATTCAACCGCAGGATTTAAATTTACCTCAAATTGCGCTTTCCAAAATTTCTAGCGGAAACGATTTACAAAGTTCTGGCGAAATTTTAGTAAAAATTTTACAAGGAAAAGGTACTAAGGAGCAAAACAATGTGGTGGCTGTAAATGCAGGAATTGCCATACATACCGCTACCAATTTATCTTTAAATCAAAGTATTACAGAGGCTTTAGAGATTATACAAAGTGGTAAAGCTTATCAAAATTTACAAAATTTAATTCGCTGTAATCAGCAACAATAATATGATTGATATTTTAAATAAAATAATCGCTACTAAAAAAGAGGAAGTTGCTTTTAATCAAAAAGTTAAACCTTTAAGTAGTTTGCAAAATTCGGTGCATTTTAATCGTACTTGTTATAATTTCGAGGAATTTATCATCCAAAAATCGGGTGTAATTGCCGAGTTTAAACGTAAATCACCCTCTAAAGGAACTATTAATGCCAATGTAAAGGTAAATGAGGTGGTAAGTGCGTACCAAAATGCGGGTGCATCTGCAATTTCGGTTTTAACGGATACCAATTATTTTGGCGGAACTTTAAACGATTTGTTAATTGCGCGTGAAAATTTACAAATCCCGCTTTTGCGTAAGGATTTTATGATTGATACTTACCAAATTACTGAGGCTAAAGCTTATGGGGCAGATATTATTTTGTTAATTGCGGCTTGTTTATCGGTGCAACAAACGCAGGATTTAGCTGCTTTTGCAAAATCTATTGGTTTAAATGTTTTTTTAGAAATCCATACCGAGGAGGAATTACAACATTTTAACTCTAATATAGATGTGGTGGGAATTAATAACCGAAATTTAAAAACTTTTAAGGTGGATATCGAAAACAGTATTCGTTTGTGCCAAATGTTGCCTAACGAAAAAATTAAGGTTGCGGAAAGCGGAATTCATAATCCCGAATTGGTTAAACAATTAAAAATGCAGGGTTTTAAAGGTTTTTTGATTGGCGAAAATTTTATGAAAACGGATAATCCTGGCGAAAGTTGTACTAATTTTATACAATCCATCTAATGCATATTAAGGTTTGCGGATTAAAATATCCTGAAAATATAAGCGACATTTTAGAGTGTAATGTGGATTATTTAGGTATGATTTTTCATCCCGAATCTGCTCGTTTTGTTTCTAGTGCTTCCAATTACAAAAACATTCCTAACAGTAAAAAAGTGGGGGTTTTTGTAAATAAAAGTTTCGAGGAAATTATAAACTATCACAAAGATTATCAATTTAATACGGTACAATTACACGGCAACGAAAACAACGATTTAATACTTCAATTAAAAAGTAAAGGTTTACAAGTTTGGAAAGCTTTTGGGGTACATCCTAACTTTAATTTTGATATTTTAAATAATTTTGCGGATGCCGACGCTTTTCTTTTTGATACTTTTACACAATTACATGGTGGTTCGGGTAAAAAGTTCGATTGGCAAATATTAAACGGTAAAGTTTTTTCTAAACCTTTTTGGTTAAGCGGCGGAATTAGTTTGGATGATGCCAATCAATTACAAAAATTTACACATCCTCAATGCTTAGGGTACGATATCAATAGTAAATTTGAAATTGAACCTGGCTTAAAAGATGTTCAAAAAATAATAGAGTTTAAACAAAAAATTGATCAAAATTTAAAAGGCTAAATTATGGCAAACTATAATGTAGATTCAAATGGATTTTATGGCGAATTTGGTGGTGCTTACATTCCCGAAATGTTGTATCCTAATGTGGAGGAGCTGCAACAAAAATATATGGAAATTATTTATGATCCCGAATTTCAAAAGGAGTTTCAGGATTTATTAAAAAATTATGTTGGCCGTCCTACGCCTTTGTATTTGGCTAAAAGGTTAAGTGCTAAATATGGCGGAAAAATCTACTTAAAAAGAGAGGATTTATGCCATACTGGGGCGCATAAAATTAACAATACTATTGGTCAGGTTTTATTGGCAAAACGCTTAAATAAAACGCGAATTATTGCGGAAACGGGTGCCGGACAACATGGTGTGGCTACTGCAACGGTTTGTGCTTTAATGGGCTTGGAGTGTATTGTGTATATGGGTGCGGTGGATATCGAGCGACAAGCGCCTAATGTACAGCGTATGAAAATGTTGGGGGCTAAGGTGGTTGCTGCGGAATCGGGCAGTAAAACGTTAAAAGATGCTACCAACGAGGCGATTCGCGATTGGATTAATAATCCCGAAAATACGCATTATATTATTGGTTCGGTTGTAGGTCCACATCCTTACCCCGATATGGTGGCGCGTTTACAAAGTGTTATAAGCGAGGAAATTAAGGCGCAATTGTTGGAAAAAGAAGGGCGTGATTATCCGGATAAGGTTATTGCTTGTGTGGGTGGCGGTAGTAATGCTGCAGGTGCTTTTTACCATTTTTTGGAGGACGAACGTGTGGAATTAATTGCGGCGGAAGCGGCTGGTTTGGGCGAAAAAACGGATAAAACGGCGGCTACAACTTTTAAAGGTAAACCGGGTATTTTACATGCTAGTAAAAGTTTGGTGATGCAAACGGAGGACGGACAAGTTATCGAGCCACATTCCATTTCGGCTGGTTTGGATTATCCAGGCATCGGACCCATGCATGCCAATTTATTTAAAACCGGCAGAGGGCATTTCCATTACATCACAGATGAAGATGCACTAAGATTTACCCTAGAAGTTTCCCGACTAGAAGGCATCATCCCCGCCCTAGAAACCGCCCACGCCTTTGCAGTTCTAGAAAAAATAGAAATCAAACCCGATGATATCATTGTAGTAAATTTATCCGGCAGAGGAGATAAAGATTTAGGTACTTTGATGAAGTATATTAAATTGTAAAATCTTTATATGGTTATTTTTTTTTAGATTTGAAAACTAAAACTTGCGGATAATAAAAAACCCGCAGGTTTTAATACCCGATATCGGGAACTAAGATGTTGGCGGTCAAGCTAAAGAAACAGCGTAAACATCAAATGCAACTGATGACAGAATGAATATATTTAGAAAAAACAGCAAATGGTTACGACATAGAACGATTACTCATTTGAAGGAAAATCATAAAGAAATATTCGAACCAAGACATAAGTCAATAGTTAGACAATTCAAAAACTTTGCCACTGAAAGTAATCAATGGTGGTTTGTTTTTTTATCTGTTTTGGCAATATTTTTAATCAGCCCGCTAGTTAATATTGGTTTTCTTAACTTTCTTGAGATTGACCACCGAACTGCAATTTATATTGTTGATCAACGAACTACTAACATAGCTGCAATTGTTAGTATCACTCTAGTTGTTGTCGGATTTATACTGAATAATCTTGCCGTAAAGTCCCCATTGGTGTATGGACTACTTTTTAAGAAGTCATTGCTTTATCCAATTATATATTTGACTTTATCGGTCATAGGGATTTTC
>Ga0209358_10002442_pt1 | contig 14165 bp, 12 predicted proteins | sample LauGreFa1BDMLBSN_2_FD_187574 | JGI IMG/M metagenome (GOLD analysis project Ga0209358, IMG submission 187574) | Freshwater lake microbial communities from Lake Michigan, USA - Fa13.BD.MLB.SN (SPAdes) (version 2) | ecosystem: Environmental > Aquatic > Freshwater > Lake | place: Lake Michigan, USA... | reverse complement strand
CCCCCCTTTCCTCAAAGATTGTCCACGTCAACGTCCCCCTCCTCCGTGTCCACATCCCCCCCGCCTGCAACTGTAGCAGCAGCGGCCAGCTTGCGTGCCTCGGCCTCAGCCAGCTTGCGTGCCCGCCGCGGCAACGGTACATCTACGGCCTTATCCGCCGCAAACTCGTAGTTTCCGTCCCCCACCACAGCCCCGCTTCCGTCCACAACCTTGAACAGCACAGGGTTCACGCCCGCCCGCTCAAGACCCTTTTTTGCCGAGTCGTCAAAGATGCCCATGATGTAGGCTCCGCCCACGGCTGCAACAGCGGGTGCATTGCGCTTGACCGTGCCCTCGTCGTCCGACTCCCCAAGGTCATCCAGTGGCCGTTCAAGGCTGACAACTACAATGGTGCCAACAGCCATGTGAGCCCCGCCCTTTTTGCTCCGCAGGACGCCGCGAATTGCACAGCGACGCACCGCATTGTCCTCGCACAGGACGTCGCAACGCCCGCCACCAAGCATCCGGTCGATGCGACCTACTTGAAGCACCTGTAACGCGGCCGCCTGAGACAGGGTAAGTGCCTGAAGCCCCACGCGTGCTCGTGCATCAAGAAGCTCAAGCAGGTCGTCTGCTGCCTCCTTTGCCTTTGCCCCCCGCCAGCCCTGGCTCGCCCTTGCGCCCTTCTTGTGTCCTGAACCACCAGTAAGATTCTTCGGCATTTTGGCTTGTTTGCTTGCTTGCTTGCGTTAATAGCTACGACTTTCTTTGAGTCGTGATCTACCAGGCCAACATTAAATAAATATGATTTATGATTTCAATTTTTTTCGTTTGTTCGTACTATTGTATCTTACTAAAAACAAAAATCTTTGCATTTGTTTTGTTTTGTTTATTCCCATCTTTTATTTAACACTCACCAAATAATCACCGCCGTTTTCCCCCGTCCTCAAAGGAATCAGACACGGAATTCTCGTCGTCCTCTTCCTCATAGAACTCCCCATTGTCGTCCATCTCATCTTCGAAATCCTCCTCGTATGTTTCCGAATCAGCCCAACCTGTGGACAAACGGTGACCACCGTGAGCCCCACAATACTGCTCATTGCGAAGCAAGACGCGGAACATGGTCGAATTTTCACTAAGCACAGTCATATCATTTAGCCAAGACTCGTACGCCTTTTGCTCAGCCTTTTCCTGAAGCCGTCGCCTGTAGGTATCAAAGTCAGGACGCACAAACGTGGTGTATTCGCCGAGCCTGGCCTTTCTGGCCTCGGCAAGACGTGCCTCCACAGCTTTAGATATTGCCAACTCAGTTGCCAAGTTGATAGGCTTCTCACCATCGGGTTTAACCACAGCCTTTTTCTCACATGCCCCAAGCCCATCAGGAAACATCTCATCAAATGTCTGAACCTTCGCAGGCTCAGAATCAGTGACCCTGCTACTGTAGCCACCACCGTAGCCACTGCAGCCACCACCACTGTGGCCACCACCACCGTCGCCACCACCACCGCCACGGGTTTGCCGGCGTTTACCAAAAGCCACATTTCCAAATTCCCGTGGTTCTGCTACAGCATTTTGGCGGCGGCGCGATTGAACAGTTTGCCAAGCGTCGGACATTTTCTCAGTCTTTTTTGAGACTTTTAAATAATCAAAAGTTATATCCACATTTCAATTTTTTCATTTCGCCTAACCTTACTGTATTTTTACACCCGTGCCCATTTTAATTTTGGGTCTTAGTCACATGGGCTTCATTCAAAACAGCCACAAATTTGACAATAATTCTTACGAATTATTGTCAATAATGGCAATATTGCAGAAGATACTGAGAACCTGTCTAAATGGCACAGCATTTTTAAATCTTGTGATAAAATAGAGATGGTTATAAAATATATATCAAAACGTATATCAAATCCTATTAACTTAATGATTGGATTTATTTGTGTATTAATCATAGCAATCATTATAAAAAAACTGTACACACAATACAATACACCGCATATTGATACTATATGGGTAATAAATTTAGATAAAGATAAAGCCCGGATGGAAAATGTATTGAAACAGCAAAACTATCTACCTGTTGCCGTTCAGCGTTGGAAAGCGGCATACGGCAAAGAAGAGAATAGAAAACAAATAATGGCAGAAGGCGTTCAAGACATTATTTCCCGTAGTCCAAATAACGAAGAGAATAAAAAATCAGACAAGGTTCTATTAAGAGCTGGTGAAATTGGCTGTTGGTTAAGTCATAAACGGTTATTAACATATCTTTCAAAACAAGATTATCCGCCAAATTACGGCCACTTAATACTTGAAGACGATATTAAAATAGACCCCGACTTTATAAAAAAATGGAATAATGTGCGACACAATGTTCCGGACGATTGGGAAATGCTATATTTTGGTGTAGGAAATTTTAATGGAACAAAAATAAATAACGGGGTTTTTAAGCAAAAAAAGGTGCAGTCCGATTTTTGCAACTACGGTACATATTCATATATGGTTCGTCACAAATCTATATCTAAAATACTGGAAAAACTTGGATATATGATTGCTCCTATAGATGTACAATATTATAATTTATTAGACGGTATGAATATATATATATTAAATCCCTTTTTAATCACTGCAACCGAAGACTTAGGATCTTCAATAGACGCACAAGAAAAAAGAGAATATGTTACATAATATTTAACACATAAAGCTATGCAGTTGATACAGAATAAGTACGGTGAAGTATCTAAGTTAAGTACACCCGTTTCAGATGGGTGTACTTAATTTTATGGTAATTCATAGCTAAGGCCGTACGAAGTTGTACTCCCTTAGGAGGTACTTAACTTCGGTACTTGCTGGTACACAAGTTCACTGTGATTATCTACAATGAGCTGTTCTGTTAAGTACATTCATGTAAACATACGTAAAGTGAACCCGAGCACGCTAATCAAGGTGTTTTCGTCATTGTAAGTTAACCACTTCACGGTACATTTTCAATACGCAATGTATAAAGCTCACGCAATAAATCGTCTACGGTGTATCTAAAACGGGGGTCAATACGCAGTAATCCTTTAAACACGCCCATCTGACTTCTATGGTTTTTAATAAAAAAACCCGAACGTGTTATTCTTGTGTCAGTAATCATAGACAAATACATCTTTAATAAAATAACACCGACTGCCCACATATCGGTTGCCTTAGAATACTTTTTCACAAAATCAACTATATCAACGGGCATTTTATTTAATTTTGCAAATAAGTTCATTTCATCCTCAGCATTAATAACCGACGGATATAAATTACAAATACGGTCTATAATTGGTTTTTCACATATATCGCTTACAATTTTACCAATATCAAGTCCCAAAACTAATCCACCTAAATACCCCATTTCTGGTGAATAATTATCAAGTCTATATAAATACGGTATATCAATACAACTAATAGACAAATTACGTAGATTACAAAAACGTCCATAATCCGCTATACGAACTCGGCCATCGCCTTTATTAATTAAAATATCACTATTTTGTAAACTTACGCACACTAAATCTCTACTATGAAGTTGTTTTATTGACTCAGCAATATTTATCTGTATATTAAACCATCGGTCAAAAACTATAGCCTCTCCACTACGCAAGTAATCTGATATGTAAATATTATCTAAGCCCATATTTCTAAACGTATCATCAACAAATCCTGGAAGGTACGCGTTATTTATATGTTTTTCTCCAAAAAAGTATTTATCAAACTCCACAAGTTTTTCCGAAGAATTATAATAGATTTTTGACCTACGCAATGTAGAATTATTACGTTCCGTTTTACTTTTATTTTTAAGTGTATGTCTGTGCCCAGACATTATGTCTTCTTTCTATATCCCGAAATAAAATGCGTATTTTAGCACAGAAGGAAAAATAACATAAAATAGGGAGATGGACATAGTGTTCATAGGAATAGCATGTATGCTATTACTAGCAATTTTGATATACGAAATGGTTAAAGACGAAAAGCAGTCACAAATCGAAGGCTTCACAACAAAAAATCAGGATTATTTTGCAAAGTTTTATCCAAAGCGTAGTGACGTTTCACCAGGACAAACCACCGAAAAAGAGACACCCTGGGTGCGTGATTTAAGGTACAAAGAACAGTACGTCGATATACAAAAGCTAGGAACAAAGTCAGATTTATGTCGTGTAGTCTTTAAACCTGACGACCCCGGGAGTATGATATTAGCGTGTGCTTTAGCCGGCACAGACGGCACAACATCAGTAGGATACAGAACACTTTCTAAAAAAGAAGGATTCAAATTCAGTCGCGACGATTATTTTAGAGATGTAAATAACGATTTGCGGGATGACTATTGTCGTATTATTAAAGTCAGAGACTCACCTGAAGATAAATGGGAGCCATGGTGTGCTGTTACAGGCTTAGATAGCTTTCAAAATAAACAGATGCAAGATACCCAGCCACCTGAATATATAAGCGACCTTTTATGGTTTTACGAAGGTATAATGATGTGGTACCGCTTTAAAGATGACATGCTTGATTATGCCGAAAACACGAAGCTTGGTCTGGCCGGAAAAATAAATATTGACCAAAATCCTTTAGCAATAACAACAAGTGGCGTTAAATTAAACACTATCTTAGAATCGCAACGTGAACGCCCGCCACCCGCCGAACAGTTTATACGCGTAGGTGAAACAAGTGAAATGGAGTTGGAAAACAACGTGAATCTGAGAGAGCTCCGGGCATTTAGTGTATGGGTGAAGTTCGACATTTTTACAAATAACGCACGCATATTTGATTTTGGCAATGGGTCTGGACACGACAACGTATTTTTAGGAATAGAGGGCAAAGGAAATGATACAAAGCCACTTAATTCGAAGGTGGCAGAGCGACCAGCAAATGTGGTATGTACACGAAAAGCCCCAAAAGAGGTATCACCTGCGGAATATATGAAAATGACAGCGGTAAACGTGGAGCTTTATGAGTGCCCTGGTCCAGAGCCTATTGACAACGAAACGGAAGACCCGCCACAATCGGAAAACGAAGAAAGGCTACCAAAGCGGGCGAATCTTTTATTTGAAATATGGGACAAAGAACAGCGTAAAATGCGAATGAAGATCCTGGATTGTGTACAAGAAAACAAATGGCATCATATCGCATTTACAACAAAGGACACATCATTTGTCCCAGCATGGGAAGTATATATAGATGGTCTAAAAGTATTTACAAAGGAGGATGGTTGTCTGCCACAAACAAATTACACCACGATGAATTACATAGGTCGTTCAAACTGGGAAACGGCGCCAGGTCAAGGTGAATATAAGGACGAGCGATTCCGTGGCTCATTATTTGATTTCAGACTGTACAGAATACCGATGTCAGAAACGAAAATATTAAAAACTATAGAATGGGGTAAAAAAATAATAAACAAATAAGCCGGATACACTTCACGCTAGACCTCTGTTCATTTCATTACGGCATCGACAAAAATACAGCATATTAATATACATATATTATATAATGGACCATTTACAACAAAGATTTTTGATGTTTTTAATAGGATGCATCGGAATTCGCTCACTATTTGTTATTATTGCTAAATATATACATACGGAATATTTAAAGTATTTAGGTTTCCTGGCTTTACTACCTGCTATAGGGTTTATGTATATATATTTATCAGGATCCAGAAAAACAGGTGCAGAGGTATTTGGAGAGAAAATATGGTGGAATGATTTAAGACCTGTTCATTCTATTTTATATTTTTTATTTGCTTATAATGCTATTATAGGTAACACAAAATCTTGGATATATTTATTGGTAGATGTTTCAATTGGATTAATAAGTTTTTTAATACATCATTACACGAATGGTAATATTTTTAGGTTGTTAAATAGATAGTTTATTCACAGACCATTTTACCGCAAAGTCCCGAAGTTAAGTACACCCCCTCCAAAAGGGGTGTACTTAACCGTACCGGCCAGTACTGAAGTTAGGTACACCTTAAAGAGTAAAACTTCGCACGGCGACAGCTGTGCGAAGTCGTATCCCAAAGGGGGTATCTAACTTCGGCACTGGTCGGTACCTGACTTCGGTACTTTATGGTGTAAAGTTGGGCACCACTTTTATAGATTGTGATATTTAAATATACAGACACTGGCCTATTTGAAATGGTCGTTAGTCTAAAAAGCGATTTCCCCGAAGATGCGAACACCGGTATTAGACCAACGAACATTTCAAACCGGCAGAAACTGATTAAAATTGACTCATAATTTTCTTACGAAACTAATAGTAGATGGGCTGTATTTATCGTATAATTAATAAGATTGATGGTAAATCGTATATAGGACAATATTGTAAAGATAATCCGAAGCAACGATTTACTAAGCATAAAAGTCGTGCTAGAAAGGAGGATTCAACCGAATACTTATACAGAGCAATTAGAAAGCACGGGCTTGAAAACTTTGATTTCACAACAATATGTGTGTGTGGCAATAATGAATTGAATGACCTTGAGATAAAATATATTAAAGAATTTAATGCGTTTGGAGAGAATGGTTACAACATGACAATAGGGGGACAAGGTATAAAAAATTATAAGCATACGCCTGAAACAATAGAACGACTACGGGTATCAAGCACGGGAAAATTCCCAAATGATGAGACACGGAAGAAAATTTCAGAAGGGTTACTAGGTCACGGGTGTAGCGATGAGACAAGAGAGAAATTACGAAAAGCAAGTACTGGTGTTCCTAAAAAACCTGAAACGATTGAGAAATTGCGATTAGCATCTACTGGTAGAGTAGTTTCAAAAGAAACAGGTGAAAAATTAAGTAAGGCTTTAACAGGCAAACCTAAATCTACAGAACATATTGATAAAATAAAAGCGATTAAACGTAAATTATTGCCAGAAGATATACAATATATTAGAATAAATCCAGATAACCTTACAGGGGTTCAACTAGCAGAAAAATACAATAGTAGCAAGGCCTCAATATCAAGGATTATAAATAATAAGAGGTATGTTGATGAAGTGCCGGTTTGAAATGTTCGTTGGTCTAAATATACAATTAATTGCAATTAGTACATTCGGGTAGTTTTATCCCACTACCAGAAATATCACATGTTGAGCAGCCTGTGCTGGAAAGAACTGCTAATCCGCTACGACGTTTAATAGTCATTTCGGCACCCCTATTCACATTATCATATGTGCCAATAGACCCCCTTGAAGCAACTAAGTCCTTACGGATAGTTTGAAGACTGGCGTCGACGGCTTTTGGAAATTGTATGTTAGCAGGTTTACCTTCCTGTTTTATTGATTGAGCCACTGGCACAGGCACATTACCTAGTATACACGACCCCTCTGTAGCCATCCAATCCGTGCGTTTATAAACCCCATCACCATACTGTTTCAAGTTACCTCCAGATATTGCCCGTCCATTATTTTGCGTCAGTTTACGTAAATATTCCGAATGGCTAAGAGGCTCGGAACGACAAGGATTAGGTTTACAATACGCATCGGATCGTTTCGGGTCTTTATTTACAGGGTCGGGACATGCTTTTGGCGTATAAACGGGCACATATTTATTACTTGAAGGGGCAAACCCACGACAGCGACTTGTCATACTATTTATAGATTTGTAATATTTTTTTTTCCTTTGAATAGATGAATAGATAGGTGTTTGTATAAATTAAAATGAGCATATATACCGTGAAGTGCCGTAAAGTTAAGTAAACTCCTTTGAAAGGAAGTGTACTTCACAGCTACAGCCTTACGAAGTTGTACCCCCCAAAGGGAGTACCGTGAAGTACAGAAGTTAAGTACACCCCTTTTAGAGGAGTGTACTTAACTTCATGGTACTTAACAGCTACGGCCGTACTACAAGGGTGAGCGGGGTTGTTTGATCTGAAAATTTAAGGTATTTTATAATTTATATTATGTAAAAACTATAAAATACAAGTTGAATAAATAGTATTAAATCAAACAACTGTGCTCACCCGGATAAGTTGTACCCCCTTTGGTACACTTAACTTCGGTACTGGCCTGTACTTGACTTTCGTACAGACGGGTAGAAACAAAAAAATAAAAATGTATAAAGCCAAATAAGCAAGGTTAAGCAAGATGAGCGTTCTGACAATAGCGTTCCTTGCTAAATACCAAATAAATGCCCGATTTGGGGCATGCCTTATAGAGGCATTAGACGGTCTTAAATGTAAATCGGGATACATTATTAAAATAAAATACCTTATTGGAAAATCTAATCTAGCTCACGCCCGTTCAATAATTGTTACAGAATGGTATGATACAGCAACCCAAGGAGACTTATTTATGTTTATAGATTCCGACCACACATTTTTAGATGATGATATTTTAAAGGTTATCAATCAAAATGGTGACCTAAGAGCCGGCATATATGCGAATCGTGCCTCTGGTTCAACATCTATTCCAGAAACAAATGGATTTTTAACAACAGAAAACAACCCATTAGCCTTTGCTGCCACAGGTTTTCTTTGCTTCACGTACGATGCCTGTAAGCATATACATACATATATGAAACAATGCGAAAACCTCGACCGCGTAATTATTTCTGATAATATTCCGATAGAAGATAATTGTATCCCGTTTTTTCATCCATTAATAGACGAAATAAATACAACTGGGAAAAAGCATTGGTTAGGCGAAGACTTTTCATTTTCATTACGAGCAAAAAAGGCTGGATTAAAAATCCATGGAGCAGTTTTACACACTCTTGGACACGAGCTTCCATACATAGTAAAATACAAACCGAAAATACACCAACCTAAAAAATGGCCTACTAAATCAATAGTGTATTACTGTGGAAATTCGCGAATCCGGTTCGGGCCAGACGACATAAGCCTGGGCGGTTCCGAACAGGCAGTTGTTTTTCTGAGCAAAGAATTTGTAAAAAAAGGGTATGAAGTTGTTGTATACGGAAATGTAAACCCAACAATTCAAGATGGCGTAAAATATATAAGACATGAAGAATTTATACACGAAGATAATTTTCATATAATTATTTTATGGAGACGATACGGGATTGAAGTAATTCAAAATATAGAGTCCGCTGAAAGTATATTTATAGACTTACATGACCCAACAGACGCAAAATTAATACAATCAGAACACATACAAAAAAAAGTCAAAAAAATATTTTTAAAATCCCAATACCATCGCAGTTTATACCCGCAGTTACCGGATTCTAAAATTGAAATTATAGCAAACGGTTTACAGATAGAAAAAATAAAGAATCTTCCGCACGTTGACCGTTCCAATAAACGATTTTGCTACACATCATGTTACGAACGTGGATTAATACCCATACTTACCTATATGTGGCCACGAATCTTACAGGAAATACCTGACGCCGAACTCCATATTTTTTATGGAAATACGCTTACTTCGGAAAAAACTAACTATGTTTTGCTTCCGCTTTTAAAACAACAAGGTGTGTATGAACACGGTAGGCTCAGTCACACGGATGTTTTATTAGAAAGGAAACGTAGTTTAGCTCAACTATACTATACGGATAGCCCACTAGAAATTGATTGCTTATCTATTCGTGAGGCGGCATCTGTTGGTTGTGTACCCATAATATCCACAAAGGCCGTTTTTTCGGAACGTGCTGGTTTACATATTGAGGGTGACCCATCTTTAAAAGAATCGTTAGAATTAGCTGCCGAAGCAGTTATTAAATTATATAATTTGCCGTCCGGGAAATCAACACGATACAGGGTGGCACTAATAGCAAGTGCTTTAACACATAGTTGGTTAGAAACATCGGCATTATGGTTGAATAAAATGGGTTAAGTAATAAAGTTAAGTACCAGTCAGTGAATACGGGCTACAAGGATGAGCTGGGTTGTTTAAACTAAAAAATTTAAGGTATTTTATAATTTATATTACGTAAAAACTACAAAATATAAGTTGAATAAATGGTATTAAATCAAACAACTCAGCCTGCCCGGATAGTATTTTACAGTACGTTTTTTTGGTTATATTACATTATTACCTTAAATAAACAATGAGTTCTTGGTTACGCGATAATTCTATTAATCCCCCACAAAAGCCCGAACAAATTCCTGTTCTGTATTCCCCGACATTAACAATAACAAGCCCAGCCCCGGTAAGAACATTTGAAATGCCAACTACAAAGCGTACAACATTTGACTCTACAAACCCCACACCAAATCAGTTTTGGCGTACTGTTGAGGCACTGCCTGTTAATCCAACAAACGAACCACCATCAATTCGCACATTCAATTATCCATCCCGCATTAAGTTTAATAAGACGCCGAATTTGAAAGAACAAATATTAACCCCAAATTATCTGGAAAAATCACCGGAATCGGTTATTACAAGTGATAATTTAGAGAAAACGCCTAAACTAGTAACTACAGAAACGGTATGTAACACAGAAGTAAACAACACAGAAGTAAACAACACAGAAGTAAACAACACAGAAGTAAACAACACAGAAGTAAACAACACAGAAGTAAACAACACACAGACAACTAATTTACTAAGCGAAAACCAAATAATACCAACTTCAGCAAATCAAGAAAACCCGCAACAAAGGACATTTGAATATCCTTCACGTATCAAGTTTGTAAAAGGAGGAAATAAAATTTTAATACAAAAGCCATCCGTAGAATCAGCAGATTCAAGGGCTGTCGAAACGGGTCAAAATTCCTCCAGTCAAGAAAAAACGTCCATTAGAACATTTGACAATCAAATGCGTATGAAATTTGACCCTAAAGCAACGAAGGCATCTAGAAAACTGGAACCGTGGGTTAGGTTAGAACAGGAAAATAAAAAGCCAGAGCCTGAGGCTCTACCAAATATACCACAAAACGAAAGGCCACAAAATCCAAATGTAACAGTTATTATTGAGGATGTATCAAATGTAGAGTTTTTAGAGGGCACTTTACTTTCATTAACCCGACAAACATATCTAAACTGGATTGGTGTATTAGTACTAAAATCTTTAGATAATGATATTGTTAAATCAGTCAAACAAGCCCTCAATAAAATGAGAATCGGGAATATAATCGATGTACAATATTTCAACGAAAACTCCTCAGCAGATATATTAACAAAAATTTGCGAAGCCTCTAAGACGCCCTATATTTCATTATGCCGTTCATCCGATTTATGGGTTGCAAAAAAATTAGAACTGCAAATTGCCGAGTTGGAAGCAAAAGCAGATTTAGGTATAGTAGGAAGTATGGCACGTTATTTTGGTGATAAAATAGAACTGATAAAAGTCCCTCCTGGAAAGATTACAATTGAAGATTTCAAAAGGGGTAACCCACTAGTATATTCGTCCGTTGTAATGAGACGTGATATGGCCAAATTCACAAATGCTTACGAAAATTATGATTATGATTGCTGGCTTAGAAATTTTACAGAAAAAGACAACATAACAAATTTACCCCAAATATTGACTCTACAACGTGATAATAATCCTGACGTTTCTAAGCTAAATGACATGGAAATAATCCGTAAAAAATATGATATATAAAAAACTACAGGGGTAAGAAGGGTTGTTTGATCTGAAAAATTAAAGGTATTTTATAATTTATATTATGTAAAAACTACAAAATATAAGTTGAATAAATGGTATTTAATCAAACAACTGTGCTCGCCCGTATATAAATCATTCTCAATATATAAAGCATGGCTTTTTTTTAAAAAAAAAGTAGTTTAGAGCCTCAATGAAAATAAATCAACAACATTTAGACCCTAATCGCGTATGATAGCATTTATAGAATCATGATTAACAGGATTTTTAACGTTTTTAATACTTTTATAAATAGCAATTATGATGATTAACGCAATAACCCCAATGGCTCCAATAATTGCTGGATCAAATCTATTATCATTATTATTTGCATCTTTATTATACTTCGCAATATAGTAAGAATCATTATTAAATAACCTACATAAACCGTCGGTTTTGATTATATATGAACTATTTCCAATACAACTATCTTCATCCGAAGAACAAATCCAATTATAATTAATAAATGATGTATTAGAAATTAGCGAACAATTAAAGTCTTTATAAAAGGTCACATTCGGTTGTAGAACAGCATCACTTTTAATGAAAAATGTAGCTATCAAAAAATTCCTAAAGACCATTAAATTAAATAACTAAGCCTATATTTAGGTCATAACATTGTCTGAAATTGGGCAGCCGTACGCACAGGAATACCGTTCGCTAACGCCTTTTTTGTCTTTTCGTTCGATATGCTTTCATCTTTAATAACAAGCATTGTAACTTTTTTCCCAAACCCGTCGGCAATTTCAGCTCCATGTTTTTCAGCGGCCGCGGCTAAATCCTTAGGATGAAACCCAGTAAATAGAATAACTTGACCCTTTAATTTACCATCCGCAACAACTTTCACGGCAGCAACAGCCACTTTCGGTTTTATCCCAAGCTCTTCCATAAAACGCTTAAACGTCGGTAGATTAGACACAAACCCTTCGGCCGATTCTCTAGACCATCCAGGTATTTCCGCAATTGCGTCTACTAATTTAGCCGAAGGCAGCAAATTCTTAGGAACTATGCCAAAGGCCAGCTCCGTGCGTTTTGTACCGATTCCGCGTCCAAATATACCCGAACCAACAGCGTATTGAACAATAGTGGCCTTTTTCTTAGCCTCCGCAATTGCGTCAACTAGTTTTTTAGCACTTGTTTTTCCAAAACCGCCATCGGCCGCCAATAGCGTTTCCTCATCTAGCGTAAGTAGCTTAGAAATCGAAGTAACCCCAAGGTCATATAGTTTATTTATATTACCTTCCCCACAAAACGCAATTTCAAGCGTATTAGCAAAGTATAGCAACGCCTTTTTCTGTACATCAGGATTTTCGCCCAAATTATCCACAACCGCGTCTACATGGGTTTCATTCCAGTGCCACTTTACTGGTGGCATTTGCGGACCAGTCGGCGAAACAGATTTTACCTCTTTTATATATGGAATAACGTCACCTGAACGAATAATATCAATAAAAGCCCCAGGACCAATACCGTTTTCCTGAATCCAAGCAGCATTGAACCCGGTTGCGTATTGAATAATACTACCGCCAATATTTACAGGTTCAAAGTTAACAGTCGGCTTTAAATAACCGTCTTTAGACGCCTCCCATATAACTTTCAGAACTTCCGTGGTGGCCTGCTGTTCAGCAAACGACATCTTAAACGCAAACGCATGTTCGGGATTGCGACCAGTTGTGCGAGCATAAACAGCATCGTGACAAACAATAACACCGTCGATTTCGTATTTGGAGCTACCCTTTCTTGACGTAAGCATCTCTCCCAGACTTTCAATGCTTACGGCATCCACCGAACTCCACTGAGCCACAGAAAACGTTGATTTTGTATCAAGCAGTCTAAATTGCTGTGTTGCAGAAAGAGCCTCAGGAACAATCACTTCGTACGCAACAAACTCAATAAGCCCCATTAGTTCTCGACGCTCCTTAGTGACCGTCTTCTGATTGGATAGCCCGGTAACCATCTGCCTTGCCCCGCGCTTACCCTCAGCAACCTTGGCGTAATTTACCTTACTCACAATTAGTTCACCACGAACAGCATACGTATCCAGACCCGGGAAATCCCCGATCTGTATATGCGGAAGCATGTGTGTAATATCTTGGCCAATAGTACCGTCACCACGACTATACAAAGCCCGTTTTCCACCTTGCTTTATAACAAGTCCAGACATACCGTCAAGCTTATCGCTTATACAAAACCGCCCCTTATATTTAGTCAACCAACTATCTAAATTATTACGATCGGGCTTGATTTTATCCATTGACCCAAGAAAATACGGAAGCCTAACCTTATGTTTCTTTGCTTCGGCCCCAACCTCTTCAGCAACATCGGTGCGTCCAAACTTCCGAATCAAGGTTTCGCGTAACCTATCATAGTTTTCATCGCTAATCAAAGAAACACCGTCATTGTAATAAACATCGGAAAGATATTTTATCGTAGCCTCAAGCTGTTTCTTAGTCAACGCATTCATAGTTGGAAAGAAATCGGTCTGTAAGGCAGTAACAATCTTCTTAATGGTAGCACTCATTTCTTAATAATTCTATGTAATATTATTTAAATCAAATTTTTTTATCGCATATATTATTTACGATAAAAAAAAGGTGTTTTATGCGATAT
>Ga0209358_10002441_pt1 | contig 14165 bp, 17 predicted proteins | sample LauGreFa1BDMLBSN_2_FD_187574 | JGI IMG/M metagenome (GOLD analysis project Ga0209358, IMG submission 187574) | Freshwater lake microbial communities from Lake Michigan, USA - Fa13.BD.MLB.SN (SPAdes) (version 2) | ecosystem: Environmental > Aquatic > Freshwater > Lake | place: Lake Michigan, USA... | reverse complement strand
TCCGCCTGCTCCAGAAGGCCGATGTGGTCATCCATGACGCCCTCCCGGGCGACGCACTGTTGGCGGAGATTCCCTCGTCCACGAAGATCGTCCCGGTCGGCAAGCGCTGCGGCGTCCACTCGATGACCCAGGATGAGATCAACGCTGTGCTGGTGCGCGAAGCGCGCCAGGGCGGACTGACGGTCCGTCTCAAGGGCGGCGATCCCGGTGTGTTCGGTCGTCTCGGCGAAGAGATGGATCACCTCGCCGCGCATGGCATTCCTTTCGAAGTCGTCCCGGGTGTCACCGCCGCGACGGCCGCCGGCGCCGACGCCGCTTTTCCGCTGACACATCGCGGCAAGGCCGCCTCCGTCACGTTCCTCACCGGTCACTGCGCCGATGGCACCGACCAGAATTGGAAGGCGCATATCGAAACCGGCGCCACGCTCTGTCTTTACATGGGCGCGAAGGCGCTACCGTCTGTCGCCGTGAAGCTCATCGCCGCCGGCGCCAAGGAAGATCTCCCGATCCGCCTGCTTTCAAAGGTCTCCCAGGATGGCGCGTCCGATGTGCTCACCACGCTGACCGATCTGGCCTCAGGTAAGGTCGACGTCTCCGTGCTGCCCACGCCGCTCATCGCGGTGGTCGGCGCGGTCGTCGCTCCGCCTCGTCATGCCGGCCTCATGGGCCGCATCGCGGCGTTCGCCTGATTTCAGGTGCCGTCGGTATGATTTTGCGAGCGACTGCTCGCGTAAATCAGCAGGATCAAGAAGGGGATACCGAAAACAATCCCAAGACCGTATGGATATTCCATTGCGGCGTCAGGTAGGCACCTGCTCAAAATAAGCATTAATCCCATTAGCACGATGTACATCGCGCAACCTGTTGGCCAAACGCGCCAATCGTGTTTGTAGGGTGAAGTTGATCCGACGTTGTAGGCCAGAATCTCTGGTAGTTGGAAGTGCGTGCCGAGCAGCGGGCTGAGTTTCCAGCGAAGGCCGGAGGACGCATGTTCCTTGGCGATCGTGGCGACATCACCGTCAGGTCCCGCGTGACGGCCGGGCAGCAGGAAGAGCATCAGGATGACGGCGTCGCCCTTGGCGTCCTGCAGCGCATGCTCGAGCAGCGGCTCGTTGAAGTCATACTCCGCGCCTTCGCGGCGTTCCATCGAGCAGGCAATGAGCTCTTCCGGCTTGAGGCCGAGTTCTTTGCGCAGCGACTCGGCCAGGGCGTTGCGGCAGGCGGTCACCTCAGGGATGGGCGAACCGTGGTCGCAGAGCAGGACGGTGCCGCTGCCCTTGGTCCAGCCTGTCGCGCGGAGGTTATCCGCCAGCATGCCGGTGAGTTCGAATCCATCGTCACCGAAGAGCGGCTGACGGATGGTCAGCTTCATTGCGCCGGGCTGGGCATCGGCGAAGACTTTGGGGAGATACTCCGTGATCGCGCGGCTAGGTCCGATGAAGAGCGGCAGCACCACAATCTCGTCGATGCCGTCGGCCTTGGCCTGCTGGACGGCCTGTTCGAAGATGACCGCCGGCTGGCCGCCAAGCAGGGCAGGGTCGATCTTCGTCGAATGCATCGTCGAGACCGGCCGGACTTCCTGCCCGATGAGCTTGCCTACTTCCTGCGCCAGTCCGCGCAGGGCCAAGGTCGCGGCGGGTTCGTAGGATCCATTGTCGACAAGGAAGATGCGGGTGCCGGCCATGGGGCTTAAGTGAGGGATAACCTTCGTATTTGCAACGCAGGGTTGCTTCGTTTCCGGAGCGGAGTTTCCTTGAAGCATGCCCCGCCGTCTCCTTGCCCTCGTCGCGCTTTGCCTGAGCGCCGTCTCCCTTTCCGCCGCCGACGCCGTCTGGCTGACCGACCTCGATGAAGGCATGAAGGTCGCCAAGGCCGAGAAGAAGGCGATCCTGGTCGACTTCACCGGCAGCGATTGGTGCGGCTGGTGCATCCGCCTGAAGAAGGAAGTCTTCGACCAGAAGGAATTCGCCGCGGCCACCAAGGACTTCGTCCTCGTGGAGCTCGACTATCCGCAGAAGAAGCAACAACCCGCCGAAGAGAAGGCGAAGAACAAGGCGCTGGCCGAGAAGTTCGGTATCGAAGGCTTCCCGACGATCATGCTGCTGGATGCCAACGGCGAACCGTTCGCGCAGACGGGTTATGTCGCCGGCGGCCCTGCTAAGTATCTCCCGCATCTCGCCGAACTCCTGAAGGCCAACACCGCCGACGGTCTTAAGGCTTTCGCCCAAGCCAAGAAGGATGAAGGTCTGGTCCGGGCTTACAGCGCCGAGCTCGAGACGATTCTCACCCCGTTCTTCGAGAAGAAAGATCTGGCCGGCGGTGAGGCCGCCCTCGCCCAGTTCATCAAAGCAAAATCTCTGACCGGTGCGGCTAAGTTCAACCTGACCGTCAACGCTCGGGTCAGCCTCACCCAGGCCTGCAAGCCGGGCGACCTAGGCGCCGTACTCAAGGTCCTCGATGCGATCATCGCCGAGACCCCGGCCGACTTGAAGGAACTCGCTGACGTGAAGCAGTTCCGCGCCCAGGTCGCCGCCGCGGCCGCCGCCAAGGCCAAGAAGTAATCTCATGAAGAAGCTCCTCCTCACGCTCCTCGCAACGGCGGCAGCCCATGCCGCTCCTATCTGGCTTACCGATCTCGACGCCGCCAAGGCTCAGGGGGTGAAGGAGAACAAGCCGGTGCTGGTCGACTTCACGGGGAGCGACTGGTGTCCGCCCTGCAAGGCGCTTCATAAGGCCGTCTTCGAGTCCCCGGAATTCGCCGCGGCTGCCTCGCGCTACGTCCTGGTCGAACTGGATTTCCCGCGCACCAAGACGCAGACGCCTGAGCTCAAGGCCAAGAACCGCGAATGGCAGCAGAAGTATGCCGTGAACAGCTTCCCGACCGTCCTGCTGCTCGACGCGAAATCCGGCGATGTCTTCGGACGTGTCGGCGGTTTCGGTGGTCAGACCGCCAAGGAATACCTGGCCAAGCTGGCCGCCTACAAGAACACGCCGGAAGGCAAGGCCGAGCTGGCGAAGGAAATGAAGGACACCGCCGATCGTTCGGCCAAGAGCCGCGTGCTCGGCCAGAAGATCAACGAGGCGATGGCAGCCAAAGATTTCAAGGCAGCCGAAGCCGCGCTCGAAGAGATGTTCGCCGACGTGACGGGACCACGCCGGGCCGTGTTGCCCTTCAACAAGGCGCGCATCCTGATCATGCTCGACCCAGCGGCCAAGGAGAAGGCCTTGAAGCATGTCGATGAGGCGATCGCGGCCGCGCAAGGCGACGAGGCCATGACCCGCTCATTCAAGGCTTTCCGCGATAAGCTGATGTCAGCCGATGCCGCTGCGCCGAAGCCGGCTGGCGAGGCGAAGAAGGGCGCTTAAGCCTTCAACTCAGCAACTTGCTCAAAGGCGTCGTGAGGACTTCCTCCGGCGTCTTTCCTTTTTGACGGAGTTCCCGGATCGAGAGTCCGGCGGTGCGCTTGGCGAGTCGCTTGCCGTCGGCGTCGACGATCAGCGGGGCGTGGGCCCAGGTCGGGGCCGTCCAGCCGAGGGCGCGATAGAGCAGGAGCTGACGGGCGGTCGAGAGGAGCAGGTCGGCGCCGCGGACGACTTCGGTGATGCCCATGGCATGGTCGTCGGCCACGACGGCGAGTTCGTAGGCGGGGAAGCCGTCCTTGCGCCAGACGAGGAAGTCGCCGAAGTCGCGTCCAGCGACGAACGCTTGCGGGCCTTGGAGGGCATCGACGAAAGCGATGGTCTCGCCGTCGGGTACGCGGAAGCGCCAGTTGGTCGGGCCGGGCTCGCGGACGTCCTGGCCGGCGCCTAAAGGAGCGCGCAGGGCCGGAGGGAAGATCGGCTCGGCGTCATCCTCCGCGTGCGGGGCGGTGAGGCTGCGTTCGACGTCTTTGCGTGATTTGTCGCACGGGTAGATGGCGCCGGTCGCCTGGAGCTTTGACCAGACGTCGCGGAACCAAGGGAGGCGTTGCGACTGCACGTAAGGCGCATGCGGGCCGCCGACGTCAGGTCCTTCGGTCCATTTTAGTCCGAGCCAGCGCAGGTCTTCGATTGCCGCGGCGGCGAACTCCGGGCGACAGCGTCCGGCGTCGAGGTCTTCGGTGCGGTAGATGAGCGTGCCGGAAGCGGCGCGGGCTGCGGCGAGGGCGAAAGTGCGGGCGTGACCGACGTGCAGATAGCCGGTGGGCGTCGGGGCTAGCCGTCCGCGGGTCATCAGAGCGGATTACCCGTGGGGATGAACTCCCACTTCACGCCGAACTCTGCGGCCACCGCGGCGGCGAGGGCCTTCACGCCCCAGGTCTCGGTCGCGTAGTGTCCGCAGGGATAGAGGTTCCAGCCCTGTTCGTGGGCTTCGTTAAAGTGTTCTTCGCGCAGCTCGCCGGTGATGAGCGTGTCGCAACCCTCGGCCTTGAGATGCCCGAGGGCGCTGCGGCCGCTGCCGCTCAGAATCGCGATCTTCTTGGGCTTGGCGGAGCCGAACTCGATGCCCTTGTAAGTCTGCGGATAGGAGGCCTTGAGGCGCTTACGTAGCGTGCTGAGCGGGATGCCGCGGCAGATGCAAGCGATCGGGAGGCCTTCGTAATCCACGAACCAGTCGACGACCTTGAGGCCGAGATCCTGGGCGATGAGCGCGTTGTTGCCGATGGCCGGATGCGCGTCGAGCGGCAGGTGGCTGGAGTAGAGCGAGAGTCCCGTCTTCTTCAGTGCTGCTTTGCGCAGGGCGCGGACTTCGCGTTCGGGCGAGACCGGACGCCAGTACATGCCGTGGTGGACGATCAGGAAGTCCACGCCGCGACGGGCGGCCTCGGCGAAGACCTCGGCGCCCGCGTCGACGGCCGCGCCGACCTTGCGCACCGGGCGCGTGCCCTTATGCTGGAGGCCGTTACGCGAGCCTTCGAAGTCGGCGATGTTCTTGCCGTTCGTGAGGAGGTCGCAGAAGCGCGCGACCTGGGCGGCGGTGACGGGGGTCTTCACAGTTTCTGGAAGTTCCCAGGCTGGGCGGCCGAGCGGGTCAGGGTCGCCGGCTCGAAGGTCTCCGGCGCGAACTTCGCATCGAGCGCGGCCTCGGTGATGCGGAGGAGGTCGGTGTCGCGGCTGGCTTCGTCGCGTACGCTGCACTCGGCCAGCATCCACTGCTCGCCGACCTTGGAGAATTCCTCGACCTGCATCTGGCGGGTCGGTTCACCGCGGGCGTCGTGGCAGATCGCCTGGACGAGCACGCCGTAGACTCGGTCGATGGCGAAGGTCACCTTGGCGGGTTCACGTCCGGCTTGGTTCGCCACCTCGTAGACGTTCACCGGACGACGGCGACGCTCGGTCGTGACGTAGGTCGCCTGGGGCCAGTGGGTGAAGGGCATCTGCAGGTCGAACGGCGAGATGAGCAACCCTTCGGCGAGCGGCACGAGGGGCGCACGGTCATCGAGTTCCTTTGCTGGCGCGCCTTTGAGCGAAACCCAGACGCGGCGTTCCGTCGCCGACTTGAAGGCGATGAACGAGAGAGCAGGGCGTCCCTGGGTATCCTTGATTTCACCGCGGATCAGTTGGCCGCCGGCGGCCGAGCTCGCCCAGAGCGTGCCGGGAACCGGGGCCGAGGCTTCGCCGCGCCGGGGTTTATGGGTGATCTCGAAACGCAGGCAAAGGTCGCCGCTGAGGCGCGAATTGCGGAAGCCAGCCAGGAACTGCGTCGACTCCTCCTCTGTCAGCTTACGGAAGCCGGAGTTGGTGTTGGGCTGGGCTAAGGCGCCGAGCGCGACGAGGCAGGCCACCCAGCGAACGGTCAGGCTGAGCAGTCCGGGCTTCACTGTGGCTTACTTGGCCGGAGCCGGAGCGGCGGGCTTAGCCGGAGTCGTCGCGGCCGGGGCCGGGGTGGACTGGGGCTTGGCAGCCGGAGCAGTGACAGGGGCGGGGGCGGCCGGAGCGGCAGCAGCGGCGGCGGGAGCGGCCGGGGCGGCGGTAGCAGCGGCATCGAGGGCCTTGACGGACGGCTTTTCGCGGGCGACGAAGCCCAGATAGAGGCCGAAGCTGAGGACGAAGAGGATGACCGTGAGGGTGGTCGTCATCTTGGAGAGGACGTTGGCTGATTCGCCGCCGAAGACGGTTTCTGCGGCACCACCGCCGAGGGCGGCACCCATGCCGGCGTTGGCGCTGGGGCGCTGCATCAGGATCACGAGGACCACGAGGATGCAGACGAGGAAGAGGGCCACCACGGAGGCGTAGAGAAGGAAGTCCGACATGGCCCTATCCAAGGGGTCGTTTCCCCATAAAACAACGCCAAAATCAGGCCTGCAGGTAGCTGCCCCCGCTGACCCGGTAGGTCAGCCATTCGCCGGAAGGCGGCGGAACGGTGCCGGTCGCGATAACCTGATGCTTTTCCCCGACTTCGTCCCAGAAGGCCCGGCGGCGGGTGTCGTCCAATTCGCCCAGGACGTCGTCAGCCAGGATGACCGGCGGGGTCGGGGCACGGGCGGTGTCGCGTTGGAGGCGGGCGAGGCAGAGCGCCAGGACCAGGAGGCGCTGCTGACCTTCGGAGGCGTAGTCGGCGGCGTCCTGGCCGCCGAAGATCATCGAGAAGTCGTCCCGCTGCGGTCCGCGGAGGGTCGTCCCCGTCGCGAGGTCGGCCGAGCGAGTCTTCGCCCAGACTTCGGGTAGCTGATCGGCGGCGACGTCGGGAGCGTAACGGAGATCCGCGCCTTTGTCAGGGAAGCCGGCGCGGGCACAGGTCTCGCGGAGCGTCGTGGCGAGTTCGGGCAGTACGCGGGCCCGGGTAGCGGCGAGCAGTTGCGCGGGCGCAAGCATGGCTTTCTCGAAAGCGCGCAGTTCTTCGTCGGAACGGACGTCAGCTTTGAGCAGCGCGTTGCGGCCTTCGAGCGCGCGGCCGTAGTCGCGCACGGCCGTCAGGTAGGACGCATCGGTTCCGCCGATCGCGGCGTCGAGCCAGCGGCGACGGTTGGAAGGCGAACCTCGCACGAGTCGAAGGTCGTCGGAGCAGAAGACGATGGTGGGAAACTGGCCGAGGTGCTGGGCGACTGAACTGATGGGCGTTCCGTTCAGCAGGGCCTTGCGCGAGCCCTTGGCCAGGCGGAGTTCGATCTCGGCCTGTTCGGTCGGCGAGAGACGGACGTCCAAGCGCAGTCGAGCCTCGGCGCAGCCGGCGCGGACCAGCGGGGAGATATCCGTCGTACGGAAGGATCGGAAAGAGGATACCAGCGCGGCGGCCTCCAGGAGGTTGGTCTTCCCCTGTCCGTTGTCGCCGAGCAGGAAGACGCGCGGCGCGTCGGTGACGACGTCGGCGAAGGTGAGGTTACGGAAATCGGCCGCCCGGATGCGGGTCAGGCGCATGGGTTATTCCGGCAGGAGGATGACCGTCCCGATCTTCGGCAGGTTATTCACCGAGGTCATCTTGTCGCGATTGGCGTTGAAGATGGCCGAGATGCGCGCGGGGCCGGCGTCGCCATAGATCTTGCGCGCGATGCTCGAGAGGCTGTCGCCCTTCGCGACCGTATACTGGCGGAAGCGACCCGACGTGCCGTCGGTGGTGGTCGCAGGCTTGTCGGCGGTGGGGCCGGTCGTCTTGGGCGGAAGGGTGAGCGCCTTGGAGCTGCGATTCGCGTCGGCGAGCTCGCGCTTGAGCTTCTCGTTCTCGAGCTGGAGGGAGCGCAGGCGGGCGTTGAGGTCGGCGCCGCCGAGGGCGTCGGGTTCCATCGGACGTCCCGGCAGCTGCTGCATGAACTGCTTCTCGGCGGTCTTCACCATCTGGCGGACGATGTTCGACTGCTCCGAAGTCGGCTTCATCCGGATATACTGGTTCAAGTGGTAGATCGCCGGCAGCGGTTCCTGCAGTTCGAGATACATGCGGCCGGCCTCGAGGTGGGATTCGGCGGCGCCCTTGCGGTTGTCGATGACCTTGAGGAAGCACTCGAGGGCCTTACGGACTTCGCCTTGCTTGTGGAACGTCTGGCCCTGACGGAATTCCGGGTCGTCGACGTCGAGGGTGCGGGAGTCGGCCCGCGAGCCGTCTTCGCAGCCGACGAGCAGGAGGAAAGAGAGGACGAAAGCAGCGCGGACCATGACCGGCACAATCCTCGTCGGCGTCGCCTCCTTCAATCTCAAATCATTCACCGAGCGCCCGCGCGAGGGCCGCGGGCAGGTCGGGTGTTTCGAAGCGGAAACCCGCGGCCAAGGCGGCGGCGGGGGTCACCCGCAGGTCGCCGAGAACGGTCTCTTCGCCCATCTGGCCGAAGAGCAGGCGGACGGCCCAGGCGGGGGCGGGGAGGATGGCAGGGCGGCGGAGCGTCTTGCCGAGGGCGCGGGCGAAGTCGGCCTGCGAGCAGGGTTCCGGGGCGACGGCGTTGAGGGCCGGCGGGAGGGTAGGCTGTTCCAAGCACCACACGATCAGGCGGACCAGGTCGCCGAGCCGGATCCAGCTCATTTGCTGACGTCCGTTGCCGATCGGCCCGCCAAGACCGCAGCGGAAGGCTGGCAACATCAGGCGCAGGGCGCCGCTCGACGCCGCGAGCACCACCCCGGTCCGGAGCCAAGTCGTCCGGATACCGGCCGCACGGGCGGGTTCGGTCGCCTGTTCCCAGGCGGCGGAGACTTCGCCGAGGAAGCCTTCCGTCGAGACCGCGGAGGCTTCCGTGAGCGTCTCGTTGCGACGGATACCGTAGCGGCCGACCCCAGACATCGAGAGGAAGAGCTCGGGTTTGGTTTTTAGTCCGGCCAAGGTTTCGGCTAGCAGGCGGGTGCCGTCGCGGCGGCTGCTCAGGATCCGCTCCTTGGCGGCGGCGGACCAGCGTTGCGAGATGGGTTCGCCGGCGAGATGGATCACCGCGAAGGCGCCTTCGAGCGCGTCGCGGTCGATGTGGCCGGTCAGATGGTTCATGCCGCCGGCGCCATCGTGACGAGAACGGAAAGGAACGACCTCGTAGCCGAGCGAGGCGAGCTGACGGCCGACGGCTTTTCCGACCAATCCCGTGGCTCCGGTCAGGATGATTCGTCGGCGGGAGGACATCTCGATAAGGCTGGCAGAAAATCCTGTGGACTCAAGCCGCGGGCTTATTCACCACGAGGATCCAGGGCTTACCTGGGGTCGGGTAATAGCCGATCTTCTCGACATGGAGGCCGTCGGCGGCGCGCGCTTCGGCGAACTTCAGTACGATGTCGGACTCTTCGGGGCCACCGGGGTGTCCCGTGTAGGCCACGCAGATCAGCCGCCCGCCGGGGCGAAGCGCCGCGAAGGCGGCGTCGAGCGCCACTTGCGTGGAGTCGGGACGGGTGATGATGTCGGGATTGCCGCCCGGCAGGTAGCCTAGGTTGAAGATCGCCACGCCGACCTTGCCTTGCTGGGCGGGCGTGAGCACCGCGGCGAGTTCGGCGTGGCTACGTAGTTGGACGGAGACGCGGTCCTGCAGGCCGGCGACCTCGAGGAGGTTGCGGGTGGAAGTGACGGCTTCCGGCTGGATGTCGAAGGCGTGCACGTGGCCCGTGGGGCCGACGGCTTGGGCGAGGCAGGCGGTGTCACGGCCTTTGCCGGCGGTGCCGTCCACGGCGATGTCACCTGGGCGGAGGATTTCCGTGGCGAGTTTCTGGGCGCGTTCGGTGACGCGGACCGGGTTTACGGGAGCCACGGGAATTTCCGGAAGTTCGGAGCGCGTTTCTCGTTCCAAGCGGCGCGACCTTCGTCGCCCTCTTCCGAAAGATAATAGAGCAGGGTGGCGTTGCCGGAAAGTTCCTGGATGCCGGCCTGGCCGTCGAGCTCAGCGTTGAAGGCCGACTTCAGGCAGCGGATGGCGAGGGGGCTCTTGGTCATGATCTCCTGCGCCCACTTCACGCCCTCGGCGTCGAGTTGCTCGTAAGGGACCACCGTGTTGACCAGGCCCATCTCGAGCGCCTGCTTCGCATCGTATTGGCGGCAGAGATACCAGATCTCGCGGGCCTTCTTCTGGCCGACGATGCGGGCGAGATACGACGCGCCGAAGCCGCCGTCGAAGCTGCCGACCTTCGGGCCGGTCTGGCCGAAGATCGCGTTGTCAGCGGCGATGGTCAGATCGCAGATGACGTGGAGCACGTGGCCGCCGCCGATGGCGAAGCCGGCCACGAGGGCGATGACGACCTTGGGCATCGAGCGGATGAGGCGCTGGAGGTCGAGGACGTTGAGGCGAGGGACGCCGTCCTTGCCCATGTAGCCGCCCTTCTTGTCGCCGCGGATCTTCTGGTCGCCGCCGGCGCAGAAGGCGAACTTGCCGTCGTGCTGGGGGTTGGCGCCGCGCAGGAGCACCACGCCGATGGTGGCGTCGTCGCGGGCGTCGCCGAAGGCCTTGAGCAGTTCCGCGACGGTGTCCGGCGTGAAGGCATTACGGCGGTGCGGGCGGTTGATGGTCACGCGCGCGATGCCTTCAGCCTTCTCATAGACGATATCGGCGAACTCGCCGCACTTCTGCCAACGGAGGTCGGGCTGCATGGGGCTTAAGTTGGAGGCAGGGGGGACGTTTTCAAACGATTAAGCGACGAGACGCTTGAAAATCGCCGGCGGTTCCCGCACTTTGACCTCCTATGGCCAAACTGACTCCCGAACAGATCACCAAGGTCTCCGCCTGGGTAGCCGAAGGCGCGACGCTTTCGCAGATCCAGGAGCGCCTTTCCACCCAGTTCGAGGTTTCCATGACCTATATGGACGTCCGTTTCCTCGTCGATGACCTGAACCTCGCCCTGGTCGAGAAGGAAGAGCCGAAGCCGCCGGAAGTGGCCGCCGTCGAAGAAGCCCCGGCCGAGGCCGCCGCTCCTGATGCTCCGACCGCCCAAGGTGCCGGCGTCGTCACGGTCGAGGTCGATACTATTGCTCAGCCGCACGCGATGGTCAGCGGACATGTCACTTTCTCCGACGGTGAAAAGGCCGATTGGTATATCGATCATCAGGGTCGTCCGGGCATGGCCGCGCGCACGCCGGGTTATCGCCCGACGCCGCAGGACATTACTGACTTCCAGGTCAAGCTGGACGCCGCGCTCCGACAGGCCGGTTACTGAGCGCTCAGCGCGTCTTGAGGATCGCCTCCGCCAGGACGAAGTCAGCGGGACGCGTCAGCTTGAGGTTCACCGAGGGGTTCTCGACCAAGGATACGTCCTGGCCGACGAACTCCACGGCGGAACTGTCGTCGGTCACCTTGCGCTGGAGTTCCGCGACCTTGCGGTAGGCCTTGAGCACGATGGCCGTGCGGAAGACTTGCGGGGTCTCGGCCGTCCAGACCAGTCCGCGATCCGGGGAAGTCTCGACGGAAGTGGAATCTGCCTTGGCGATCTTGACCGTATCGGCGGCGCGGCCGGCGAGGATGGCGGCGCCGGTCTCGAAGGCCTTGGCACGCACCTTGCGGATGGCTTCGGTGGAGACCAGGGGACGGGCGCCGTCGTGGATATGTGCCAAGCCGGCGTGGCCTTCGCAGGTGTTGAGCGCCGCGAGGACCGAGTCCTGACGGGATTCGCCGCCGGGCACGAAGTCGATTGCGGTCGCGGACGGCAGGTGGGCGGCGAGCAATGAGCGTAGCTTGGCGAGCTGCGCGTCGTCGCGATAAGTGATGACCACGCGACCGATCAGGCCCGTGCTCAGGAAGGACTGGAGCGAGTGGATGAAGACCGGCTTGCCGGCGAGGAGCGCGGTGATCTTGTCGTCGACGACGGACTGCATGCGCCGGGCGGAACCCGCGGCGAGGAGGATCAGGATGTCGTCGCCGGCGTTCATGCGATCTCGCCGATGTCGCGGCGGATGCGAAGCGTCTCGGCCGCCGGATCCTTGGCCTTGAGGATGGGACGGCCCACCACGATAAAGCTCGCGCCCGCGGCGGCGGCCTGGGCGGGCGTCATGACGCGGTTCTGGTCGTCGCCGGCGGCATCAGGGTAGCGGATGCCCGGCGTGACGAGCGTCGGATCCGCACCGAGGTCGGCGCGGAGGACGGGCAGTTCGAGCGGCGAGCAGACGAGTCCGCCGATGCCGGAGTTGATGGCCATGCGGCCGAGCAATCGGACCTGTTCTTCCGGCGTGCGGGCGACACCCGTGGCGGAGAGCTGGGATTGGTCCATCGAAGTGAGCACCGTCACGCCGAGTACCGTGCAGTCGGGCAGGGCGGACTTCGCGGCTTCGGCCGCGCGGGCGATCATCTCGGGGCCGCCGCAGGCGTGGATGGTGAGGAGCGAGCAGGGGCGACCCTTGAGGCTCTTGACTGCGGACGCGACGGTGTTCGGGATGTCGTGGAACTTGAGGTCGAGGAAGACCTTGAAGCCAAGCGCGTGGAATTCGTCGACGATGCCCGGGCCGTGGCGCGTGAAGAGCTGCAGGCCGAGCTTCACCCAGGCCAGATTGCCGGCGAGCGGGCGGGCGAGCGCCAAGGCTTCCTCCTTGGTCTCTACGTCGAGGGCGAGGATGAGTCGGCAAGGCGAAGCCATGCCGTCTTTATGGAAACAGCCGGGCTTTCCTGCCAGCGTAAACCTATCCGCCGACGGGCCTTACTTCTTGGCCTTCTTGGGCGCCGGCGTGCTGGGCAGGGTGTGCACGTCGAACGTGAAGGGCTTGGCCGGCTGCTGGCCGAGCAGGTGGAGGCTGAACCATTCGGCCATGCGGACGTTGTCGTCGGTCATCTCGACCCAGCCGCCGTGGGCGCCGCCGAGACGGATGAGGACGTCGCTTTTGGCGCCGACTTCCAGGGCACGGGCGTGGTAGCGGCGGGCCTGGGAGTCGGGCACCAGCGGGTCGGCGTCGCCTTGGACGATGAAGGTCGGGGGCGTCTTGTCGCTGATCCAGTAGAGAGGCGAGAGCTCGCGTCCGGCGCGTTCGCGTCCTTCGGCAGTGGTCACGATCGTGCCGAAAGCCGGGGCGCGGGTGGTGAGCGGTCCGATGCCTTCCTTACTGTCGCCTTCCTTGGCCCAGTTGAGGAAGTCGACCGGCGGGTAATAGCAGGCGACGGCGTTGACCGCCGAGCTCACGTGTTCGACCGGATCCTTCGACTTCGGGTTGGCCGGGAGGACGCGGGTGCCGAGCATCAGGCTGAGGTGACCGCCGGCGCTGCCGCCGGTGACGCCGATCTTGTTCGGGTCGATGCCGAACTTGGCGGCATTGACGCGGACGAAGCGGACGGAGCGCTGCAGGTCGGCGACGATCTCGTCGATGTGGAAGCGAGGCTGCGTGCCGTGCACGACGACGAAGGTCGTGAAGCCGTGCTTCGTCCAGCCGCCGTCATTGATGCCGTTGTGATTGGAATTCCATCCGCCGCTGATGATCTTGATGACCGCCGCGCCGTTGGGCTTGGCGGGCGTGAAGACGTCCATCGTCAGCGCCACGCCGTCGTGCTTGGCGTAGATGACGTCGGAGACGCGGGTGACGTCCTGGGCGGAGCCGAGGGCGCAGGTGAGGGCGAGGAGCAGGTTGGCGAGGAGTCTCATGGGGTTGACCATAGGACACCGCCAAGCCGGCGAAGTTGCAAGCCGCTCAGACCTTCAGGCGGAACTTGATGACCACCTTCAGGATTTCTGCCGGGGCGCCGAGCTGGACGCCGGGCTGGTGGCCGTCCTGCGGATGGAAGACCGCGAAGTTGCCTCGGCCGAGCGTCAGGAGCGCCGCGGGCGAAGCGGGCGCAGCGTATTTCTCGACGTCTTTCTCGGCGATATACGGTTTCGTCACGACCAAGGTCTTTTGGTCGGTGTGGCCGCAGAGTTCGAGGCCTTGATAGACGACTTGGATATCGCCGTAGACCTGATGGGCTTCCCAGAGCTTGTCGGCCGATGGGGCCGTCTGGTAGCGCTGCACGATCGCGACGAGGTCCTGTCCTTGGAGCTCATATTTACCGTCGGCCGTAGGCGCGCAGGTAAGCGAAAGCCTGCGGGAAGAGAGGGTGGAGCGACTCGTAGGCGGCGGAGGCGGAGAGTTGGTCGAGGATCATGCTAAAAGGGGTAGGGGTAGGGGTGGGGCAGGGGTAGGATGTTTAGGTTTCGTCGGGGAGGCCTTCGACGTCTTCGAGCGGGAGTTCGACGGGTTGGTCGGAGCCGAGGATCGAAAGCAGCAGCGCGATACGTTTCTGCGGGGACTCCAGACGGATGACCTCGCCTTCGGAGCCGGTGAAGATGCCCCGGATCACGCGGGCCTTCGCGCCGACCTTCAGTTCTTCGTCGAGCATCGACAGGAT
>Ga0209358_10002435_pt1 | contig 14172 bp, 12 predicted proteins | sample LauGreFa1BDMLBSN_2_FD_187574 | JGI IMG/M metagenome (GOLD analysis project Ga0209358, IMG submission 187574) | Freshwater lake microbial communities from Lake Michigan, USA - Fa13.BD.MLB.SN (SPAdes) (version 2) | ecosystem: Environmental > Aquatic > Freshwater > Lake | place: Lake Michigan, USA... | reverse complement strand
CATGAAACGCATCGTGGTAAGTTTTTATACAATTTACCCGTTGTCCAAGCTTGTATAAAGGCAAATAAAAATGTGAAACTTACTTTGGATGCCTCTCATTTTTGTAATGTTCATGAATCTTATTTGGAGGATCAAGCGGAAGCTTTACAGGCAGCCATTACGCATACCCAACATTTACACGCAAGAGTAGGGCATCCTGAAGGGCCACAAGTAAATGACCCTCGGGCACCTGAATGGGCAGAAGCGTTAAAAAAACATTTTTCATGGTGGGATCAGGTGGTTGCATTGCATAAGAAAAACAAGACAGCCTTAACCATTACCACTGAATTTGGCCCTGCACCCTATATGCCAAGTTATCCCTATTCAAATAAACCTGTTGCAAAACAATGGGATATTAATATATTTATGTTGACCCAATTACAAAATCGTTATAAATAATTTATGAAAATAAAATGTATACTAGCTTGCTTGATAATATCATTTCATATACAAAATGTAAGTGCACAAGTTTTTAATATTTTACCCTATCCAAATAAATTGGAAACCACTACCAAGGGTCAATTTGATTTAAATACTACAATTGAAATTACAAGTGCCATAACTGATCCGATGGTAACGCCCACTATTCAATTATTGAAAGAAAACCTAAAGCAATACCGTAAAACATCACCCATTGGAAAAACAAAATTTGAAATCTATCTAGATAATTCAATCACGAATAAGGAAGGGTATACGCTTAGTGTCGCATCAAATAAAATTATTTTAAAAGGAAATAACGCAATTGGTGTTTTTTATGGTGTTCAAACATTTTTACAATTAGCAGAACAGTTTAAAAAAACCAAATTAATTCCCGCTGTATTTATTGAGGATGCACCCGCTTTATCCTATAGAGGTTTAATGCTGGACGTATCAAGACATTTTTTCCCAATTGATTTTGTTAAAAAACTAGTTGATATTATGGCGATGCAAAAGATGAATAATTTGCATATGCATTTAACGGATGACCAAGGCTGGAGGATTGAAATTAAAAAGTATCCAAAGCTGACAGAAGTTGGTGGCTATCGCAATGGTACCATTATTGGCAAGTTTCCTGGAGATGGAAATACCAATCAACGTTATGGTGGGTTTTATACGCAAGCAGAATTGAAGGACTTAGTGCGTTATGCCGCCACTAAATTTATAAATATCGTACCTGAAATAGAAATGCCAGGGCATGCGAGTGCAGCTATAGCAGCATATCCTGCTTTAAGCACTTTTGAAAGTGAAAAAAAGGTACAGGAAACCTGGGGTGTTTTTGAGGATGTGTTTTCGCCTACAGAGTATACTTTTAATTTTTTACAGGATGTTTTAGATGAAGTCATGGCCATTTTTCCTTCACCAGTGATACATATTGGTGGAGATGAATGTCCAAAGGAAGCATGGAAACGTTCGGCGTTTTGTCAGCAATTAATGAAAGAAAAAGGGATTAAGGACGAACATGCTTTACAGAGCTATTTTATTCAACGAATTGAAAAGTATATAAATTCAAAAGGTAGGCAGATTATTGGTTGGGATGAAATTTTAGAAGGCGGCTTAGCGCCGAATGCAAAAGTAATGAGTTGGAGAGGGGAAGCTGGTGGTATTGAAGCAGCAAAGCAACATCATGATGTAATCATGACACCCATTGATTATTGTTATTTTAATTTTTATCAATCTACTAATCCTAAAGATTCTATCGCTTGGGGTGGATTTTTACCACTTTCAAAAGTGTATAATTATAATCCAATGCCTAAGGGTTTAAATGAACTAGATGCAACTTATATTAAAGGAATCCAAGCTAATTTATGGACCGAATATGTAACTAATGTTAAATTAGCGGAGTATATGTTATTTCCTCGCTCTATTGCTTTTGCTGAAGTTGCTTGGACAAAACAAAAACCAGGGTTTGATCATTTTGTAAAAAGGTTAGTTCCTTATTTAAGTCAATTAAAAGCAAATGACATTCATTATTCTACGCAGTTATTTGATATTAAAATTAAGAGCAAATTAAATGCGCAAAAAACCGGTTTTACATTACAAGCAACTGGTGTTGCAAGCCCTGCAGAACTTATTTATGAAATGTCGGGAAAGCCTTTGACAATAAAAAGTCCTAAATTAATTGCCCCATTAACGGTCTCTACATCCGCGACTATTTCCATAGGCGCTTTATTTGAGAATACAGTGGTTAATGAGGTTCATGCTGAATTCACTATTAATAAAGCTACAACTGCTACCATTTTAAATACCTCAACACCTGATCCTGCGTATAATCAATCAGGTGCTCAAGGTTGGAGCAATGGTATTATTGGCAGCAGTAATCGTTTCAACGATGGGGAATGGTTGGGCTTTAATGGCAAACCTTTTGAAACTGTAATGCAGTTTAATAAAACCGAAGCACTACAAAATGTTCAATTACATTTTTTTCAATCAAAAGGAAGTTGGGTTTATTTACCAAAAAGTGTTGAAATATTTAGCTCAATGGATGGTGTGAATTTTAGCTTAGTTGCAAAACAAGCTAATTTTGAAAAAGCTAAAGATGGCAAGTTTACATTGAATATTGCAACACCAATAGCACAAGCGAAATATTTAAAAATCATTGCACAATGCTTGGATAAAATTCCAGCAGGAAATGCAGGTGCTGGATCACCTGCTTGGTTATTTATTGACGAAGTGATGGTGAACTAGAATTACCATTTATATATTGAACTTTTTTCGCACAGCACTAATTAAATAAAAAAGCCGTCCCGAGTAAATCAGGACGGCTTTTAAGTTGCTGTAGGGGGAGGAATCAAACTTGCCTTTTTTATCTTTCTTTTACTTTATTGATTTCAATACAAAATAGCCTTAAATCCTTTGTTTATAAGGTTAATAGGAATTAAGAGAAATAAAGGGTTGTTAAAAAAAAGGTTCCCCTAATAGGTTCCCCCAGTAAAAATATTGCTAAATTTGTGGTAATTCAAATTAGCATTATGAAAGTCAATTTTTATCTTAAGGACGGGAAGGCAATTCAAGAAACTTGGATTTATTGCCTTATTAGGTATCAAAATAAAAAAGTAAAACACTATACCAATTTAAGAATACACCCTAAACATTGGAATATAAAGGAGAAACAGGTTAGAAAGAGCCACCCAAATAGTCCAGATTTTAATCATTGGTTGAAAGGGGTTGAAACATTTGTTGCAAAACTTGAATTGGAGTGGTCCAAAAAATATAGTTCAACGGGGAAAGTCCCAATAATTCCCCCTACCTACTTAAAAGAAAATTTAGACAAATATTTTACAAAGACTACAAAGGACGAAAGAGAGGAAGATAACCAAAAGTCATTTTGGGGTTATTATAATCAATTCCTAACCCGAATGAATAACGGGACAAGGGTACACCTTTCAAAAGGAACACCTATGGCACCCAAAACCATATTTCAATTTGAAAACCTTAAACGCCACCTTGAGAATTACCAAAAGGCAAAGAAAACAAAGATTGAGTTTGATAAAATTGACCTTACCTTTTACAACGATTTTGTAGAGTACTTGACTACAAAACTCAAGTTGGCACCCAATACAATCGGTAAACTGATTACTAATCTTAAAGTATTTTTAAGGGAGGCATTTGACGAGGGAATAACCACAAATAACATATTTGCTAATAGGAGATTTAGGTCCAATAGTTCATTGGCTGATACAATTTATCTAACCACTATAGAGATTAAAGAGATTTCAAACCTTGATTTAAAAACAAATTTAAAGTTAGATAGGGTTAGGGATATGTTTATAATTGGTTGCTATACTGGGTTAAGATTTAGTGATATTGTTAATATTAAACCAGAGCATATAAACGACGGAATGATTGAAATAACACAGGTTAAGACAAAGGAAAAAGTTACTATTCCAATTAGACCAGAGGTTGAAAGACTATTGTCTAAATATAACAATTCACTACACAAAATTAGCAACCAAAAATTCAATGACTATTTGTATGATGTAGTTAAGAAATGCAAAGGTTTAGAGATAGAAGTAACCAAAAAGACAATTCAAGGGGGTAAACAAATTGTAATCAAAAAACCTAAATACGAGTTTATTTCATCACATACGGCAAGGAGGTCCTTTGCGACAAATGAATATATGGCCAAAGGGTTGAATGTTAGAGATATAATGGCTATCACAGGGCATAAAACGGAAAAGAGTTTCTATAAGTACATAAGACAAACGCCAAAGGAAAATGCCGAAAGAGTCAAAATAATATGGAAAGAAAGGGAGGAGAATTTGACCAACGGAAATCTAAAAGTAGTTTAGTAATTTTATAGTAATTCAAATTAGCAAAATGGCCTACTTACAAGACTTGGAATATTTTGGGTTTATAGAAAATGCAATCAAATTAAAGAGTGGCTCAATAGAGCAATACTTTTATTCGCTATATAAAACTCATAAAGAGGATAATTTAGATTTTATAGCAAGATTAGGCCAGTTAATTATTGGGTTAGAGGATAAACTTGAAAACGCAAAACAAGAGGGTATTGCTAACAAGTCACGAATAGAAATGGAGTCAAAAGGTATGGTTATGACAGATTTCGCAAATACTTACGACTGGGATAATCATAGATTTTACTTTCAAAGGGGTCAAGTATTTTATCATTGTTTTGATACAAATGCCATTAATTTCTCTTTTCTTGATAAATTTAATTTACTTGGGGGTTGGCTAAAACTTGAGCAAATGATTGAACCACTTGAAACTAAAAGTGAACAATTAAAACCGAAAGGGGTAAAATTGTTATTAGATGAAAAAACAGGCCAAAAGAATCATATGTATTACCTATTGAACCAACTAAAAAAAATGGGAATAATAACTAATACCTATGACCAACTTGCAAATTTCTTAATAGAGAATGTCAATAAGTTTGAAGGAGATAACTTTCAAACAATATTAAAAGAATTAAAAGACGGAAATGCACCAAAAAGAGGAAATGATTTGACAGGAGTATTAAATAAGATTAAGGAAGTATAATATTTACCCCCCTAAATAAGTGGAAGGGATTGTTTGAGTTTTCCTTTGTTTGTCTCTTTGTGTAATAAATTAAATAATTACACAATGTCAAATTTCAATCTCTCATTCCCTATTGACCAATTAGCGACGGCAATAGCAGAAAAATTACAACCCTACTTTTTACCGCAGACTACAGAACAACCCAAAGAGGAAGGTTACAGGACCAGAAAGGAAACGGCTGAAATGCTAAACATTTCTTTGCCAACCTTAAACCACTATACTAAAAAAAGGATTTTAACTGGGTATAGAGTTGGAGTTAGGGTTCTTTACAAACAATCCGAAATAGAGTCGGCTCTCTCACAAATAAAATACGGGAGGGACTAACTATGACTAATTCAATTACGCCAATATTTAAGGTTGTTTATTACACTAACAATCAAGAGACAGGGTACTTTACCAAAACAGAAAAACAGGCCGAAAAAACGCCTGTAATGAGGCTACCTTTTCAATTAAAAGTAGAGCCTACTCAATTACACCAAATCAAGTGCAACGCCCAAACAATCATAAGGGGTAAAGAAAAGTACAAAACCCAAAATGGCAATTTTAAATTCTTTACAGGCCTACAGGAAACAGATTTTAAACATTGGTATTTAGGGAATGACTACGAATATGTAAAGGGTCAAAAGGTCCTTTCTTTGGTATTGTTTCATTTCTCAAATGAGAATGATTTTTTAAATGTTTACTATTTCTCAAGGTTTTATAAAGAGCAATGTAAACAAAGAATAGAATTTGTTAGAAGTATAGTTCCACAATTAATGAATCGGTATTGCTAAAACAAAAACGGAGGAATATTAATTCCCCCGTAATTCAATTAGCCGAATACTTTTTCAAGTATTACACTTAAAACAAAGATAAATGATTGACGGGATAACTATACAATACAGCATAGATAATTTTGAAATTTGGAGGGAACAAGTACAAATACAATTTTATAATGCAACTAATATAGATACAGGAGAAATAAGAACAAAGAAAAGAAAGGACCAGATTGTAACCACTTTTAACGGGAAATGGGAAACCTTTGAATTAGAAGTAAAGGAGGTAAGTAATATTGAAACAAGGTGTAAAAGATATTATTTAAAAATTAAGGGGTCTTTGCATAAAAATCATTTTAACGGCAAAAACTTTCAACCTTTTACTTGGATTGACTTACAAACTCAAATACATCACATTTGTAAAACCTTACTAATTGACCCAAATAAGGCTCGTATTTCAACGATTGAGGTTGGAGTGAATATAGTTACCCAATTTGAGGTAACCACTTTTTTAGAGGGGAATGTAATTGATTATAAAGGCAAACAATTTAAGAAATACAAGGCAGATAGAAACGGGTTTGAATTGGGTTTATTTTGTGATTTAAGTCAATATAGAGTCAAATTATATGACAAAGGGGTACAAAATAACTTACCAATTAATTTAATGAGGTTTGAAAAACGATTTCTAAAAATGCAAATCCCCAAAAATAAGGGGATTGTTTACCTAACTGACTTGTTAGATATTCAAAAAGTCAAAAAACTTAAATCTTTAATTGTTGAGGCGTGGAAAAATGTATTGATTTATGATATAGAGAATTTAAAAGGACTTAAAAAGACACTTGGTTCCGATTATGATTTATTGTTAAACGGGCAGAATCCTAAATACTGGGGGAATATCAAGGTTGCAAATAGAGATAGATATAACTATCAAAGAGGCAAGTTTAAAGACATAGTACTAAAATATGGCAGTAACTATCAATCTATAGTATTGGACCTAATCAAAAATGAATGGGATAGTCTATTCATTAATTCCACAAATTTACCTATTGGCGAAAGTGCTGAATTACGCAATCTTACCCTTAAGATAAAAGGTAAGAATGTGGGAAGTCAATTACTACCCCTACCTAATAGAGTTTGTTTATCCTGTGGGAAAGATATTTCAACTCAAAAGAATGGGAGTAAGTTTTGTAGTGCTAAAATAGTGGGGGAGAGTGAGGCGCATAAATGTAGAAATACAAATAGCAATCATAGGAATAACTTTAAAAGAAAGGTTGAAGTAATACAAGGGAGGGGTTTACTTTTTGACATTATGCCCTTTTTTATATTTAACAATAAAGAATCCCTTGCTATAGGTTAAAACATAGTTTATGAAAAACAATGGTAAAACAGAGGCGAATAGGAAAAATACAGATGAGTCAATCTGGAACTTTGATTTTGAATGGCTAGAGATAGATATAAAATGGGACTTAAGTATTGAATGGGACAATAGTGATATTGAATGGGAAAATGTAAATATTGAATGGGACAATAATGATATAAAATGGGACTTAATAGAAATTGAGTGGCCCGTAATTGATATTGTCTGGAGTGCGGACGATTATATTTGGGACACTAAAATCAATAGTGAGGATAATGTGAAGGAGGGGGGTAAAGAATCGTGAGAGAATCGTGAAAAAACAGAAAGGGAACAGAATAAAAACAGGCGAATAACAGGCGAAAAATAGCACAATAACAGCACAAATGATTAGAGAGAATATAGAGAAATAACAGCGAGAAAACAGAGAGGAATGTCTAATATGACAGAATCGGACACTATAAAAAAGTATTTATATTCTGGACTTAATTTATTTTATTAAGTGTTTCGGTCACTTGTGTTCCATTGTCTATTGTCCCTTGACTAAAATAGGTCCATTCTAATTTACTTGAAGTTAGAATAAATGGGACTGGACCAAAAATGGTTGAATTGTTTATTGTTACTTGAATTACATTACCTGTTATTTTATAATTGCAATTCTCAACTAACCCTGTATTATCAGTTGAAACCGCTGTCCCGTCATTTTTGAATTGAATTGTGTAACCAACTAATTTTATATCATCTGCACCAGTTTGTGTTACAACGCCTTTTGAATATCTCTTATAAGTGCTCGACGCTAATTGCCACTTTCCAATTATAGAAATGGTAGTATTTGCATTTGATGTACTATCTTTTTTACATTGGCTGAATACTAATATGATAAGTATAAAAAAAATTCTCATCAAATTTACATTGGCACCTAATTTCATATTATTATTTTTATATATTAAAGGTATTGGTTTTAAAACTCAATCATAAGGAAATTTCAAAAAGGTTCCCCTAATAGGTTCCCCTAACACATATTAAAAATCCCTATCAAATTGATTAACAATAAGATAGGGACTAATAGTTGCTGTAGGGGGAGGGATCGAACCTCCAAGAGGCAGTTAGCTATAACACAAAGTTCAGTGGTCGACCCTGGTCGCCTATTGCTAGACGGCTCTATGTTACGTTTATCCCGTTATCCCCGCCTTCGAGACAAGAAGGTATGTATGCCAAGATTTCATCACCCCACAGTATTTAAGAACTATTCATTTGAGCTTTTCTACTTATTTCCCTCATTTGATAAATCAAAACTAAAGTATTGACCTATATGTTGCAAATATTTTAATCATTTATTTTAAAATATAGAAAATCTTTAATAAATTGCCATTATATTTAAAAATAGCTAAAAATGGAGGCAAAAAATACCCCAAAATTGAACGTTGACAAAAGCTTGGATAAGCTGGATTTGCAAATAATTCAAGCAATGATGGAGGATGCCGAAGTTTCCTATGCGGACTTAGGCAAACAGTTTTTTGTTTCTGGGGGTACCATTCATGTGCGTATCAAGAAATTAGAGGAGTTGGGCATTGTCAAGGGTAAACGATTAGCAGTGGATTTAAAAGTGTTGGGTTACGACATTATCGCTTTCATTGGTATCTACCTTGAAAAAAGTTCCATGTATGATAATGTTGCACAAGCTTTAAAAAACATACCCCAGGTGGTTCGGGTAAATTATACCACCGGTAATTATAGCATGTTTGTTGAAATTGTGTGTAAGGATATGCAACAACTTCGATTTGTACTTCACGATGAACTTCAAAATATTAAAGGAATTGAGCGCACGGAAACTTTGATCTCCTTGGAGGAAAGTTTTTCCCGTAATGTGAAGATTGTTTAATTTTTCAATTGTAAATTACATCAAATCTTTTTTTATGAAACCTTGTTTTCAAGAGGATGGGCGTCGTAGTTTTTTAAAAAAATCGACGGCCTTGGTTGCAATGTATTTAACACCCAGTGTTTTTGTTAAAGCATTTGCTGTGGATACGATTGTTCCAATGCCTATACCGAAAGAAAAATTAACGATCACTATTAATGGTAAAAAACTAAACCTTGAAATTGATGCGAGAACTACTTTGCTCAATTTATTAAGAGAGGAGTTAGCGTTTACAGGTACTAAAAAAGGTTGTGAGATGGGGCAGTGTGGTGCTTGTACAATTCATATTAATGGTAAGCGTACAAAATCATGTATGCAATTAGCTTTGACTCATCAAAATAATAAAATAACAACCATCGAAGGATTGAGTGAGGGTGAAAAGTTACATCCAATGCAAGCCGCGTTTATAAAACACGATGCTTTTCAATGTGGCTATTGCACTTCAGGTCAAATCATGTCAGCCGTTACTTGTGTTAGAGAAGGTAATGCTAAATCAAGGTCAAGTATTCAAGCTTATATGGATACCAATATTTGCAGATGCGGTGCTTATCAAAACATTGTGGATGCGATTGCTGAAGTAGCCAAAACCGGTGTTAAAATTTAACCTTATCAATTCAAGAAAATGAAATCAAATAATAATACAATATTCTGGGAAGATGAGCGCGTAGATGGTGCTGATAAAGTAAATGGTAAAGCAAAATATGCAGCGGAGCATAGTTTACCCAATATGGCATATGCTGTTTTTGTTACAAGTAGCATTGCAAAAGGCACCATTAAAAATATAGATACTTCCAAAGCATTAGCGATGCCTGGTGTTTTAGATGTGATTTATTATGCCAATTGTCCTAGTGTACCTGGTTATATTTCCAATGCTGCTGAACGCCCTAAAAATGCAATGGAGTGGCGCGGTCATAAAGTTTTACATGATAATAAAGTGCGTTTTTTTGGCCAACCCATTGCACTCGTTGTTGCGGATAGTTTTGAAAGTGCAAATGCAGCTATACGTTTTGTTAAAGCGGAGTATGCGCCTGAAAGTTTTGAAACTAATTTTGATAAAGCAAGATTGGATACGAAAAATTTAAAAATAAACAGTAATTATAAACGCGGAACAGAAAAAAAGTTTAAAGAAGCCTTTGCATTTGTTGAATCTGAATTTAATATTCCTATTGAGGTGCACAATGCAATGGAATTGTTTGCGACTATTGCACTTTGGGAAGGAGAGGATAAGGTCACTTTATATGATAAAACGCAAGGTCCAAAAAGTACCCAATTTACAGTGTCCAGAACTTTTGGTATTCCAGATAAAAATGTAAGAGTGATTGCTGAAAATGTGGGTGGTGCTTTTGGAAGTGGTTTAAGAAGTTGGGCCAATGTGCCTGCTGCTTGTATCGCTGCAAAAAAACTAAATCGTCCAGTGAAGTTAGTACTCACACGTCCGCAAATGTTTTCATTGGTTGGTTACCGACCACAATCTTGGCAAAAATTGGGCATTGGCGCAGATGCTGCTGGTAATTTTGTGGGGATTAGCCATGAAGCCATTACGAATACTTCCAGGTATGAGGACTTCAGAGAAGGAATTGTGGATGCTTCAAAATTTTTATACGCTTGTGAAAATGTAGATACTAAATATAACCTACTTCCACTTGATTTGAGTACGCCTATATGGATGCGTGGTCCTGGAGAAGCAAGCGGATGTTTTGCATTAGAGAGTGCGATTGATGAACTTTCTTATAAATTAAAGATGGATCCGATTGAATTAAGATTAAAAAATTACACAACCATTAATCCTGAAAATAAACTACCATTCTCTGATATTAATTTAAAAGATTGTTACGCTTACGGAATAAATAAAATAGGTTGGAAAAATCGTCCTACGGTTCCTGGTGCATTAAAGGAAAATGGGTGGTTAATTGGTTATGGTATGGCCGTGGGTATTTTTGGGGCAGGCAAGGGTTCCGCGTCAGTAAGAATTGTTTTAAGTAATGATGGTAAATTATTATTAGAATGTGGTGTAAGTGATATGGGCCCTGGTACGACCACGGCTATGACCATACTTGCTTCGGAGGCTATGCAAATGCCTATTCAAAAAATTAAATTTAAACTAGGGGACTCCGATTTACCTCCAGGTCCTTCACAAGGAGGATCAGGTACTACATCAACTGTGGGATCGGCTGTTGATTTGGCTTGTAAAACATTACAACAAAAATTAAAGGAGATTGCCATTAAATCAGCGCCAGTTTTTGCTGGCATGAATGCAGAAGCATTGGAGGTTAAAAATGAAATGGTGATTTCAAAAACAGATTCGAATGCGAAAATGGCTATTGTTGATGTATTAAAATTAGCGAATCAAGATAAAATTGATTTAACCATTACTTCTAATGGTAAAACCGCAGCGCAATTAAAATTCACGAGTAATTCTTTTTCAGCGCATTTTGTAAAATTGGGGGTGAATCCTAAAGATGGCACGATAAAAATATTACAAGTAGTTACTACAGGTGATGCAGGAAAAATAATTAGTCCTAAAACAGCACGTAGTCAAATGTTGGGCGGGGTAGTAGGCGGTATCGGTATGGCACTTTCTGAAAAACTAGAAATTGATCATAAAACTGGACAAATCATCAATGCCAGCTTTGGTGGTTATCACGTGCCACTGCATTCACACATTCCACCAACGGATGTTTGGTTTGTAAACAAGCCGGATCCTAATATTAATGATATTGGTGCCAAAGGTATTGGTGAAATTGCATTGATTGGTTTAGCGGCTGCAATTACCAACGCAGTATATAACGCCACCGGAAAGCGTGTGCGCGATCTTCCTATAACACCTGAAAAATTAGGATTTAAAAGCAAGCAATCGTTATAAAAATTAATTATAATTTATATCCATCATCTGCTACTAATTGCGCGCAAATACGTCTGCGTGCTTCTTTGCTATTGAATGAATCCACTTTAGTGAATCGTTTTAAACCAATATTCATCATGCGTAATTCATCGCCTTCTGCAAAACTATTTAAGGCATCCTTACCTGCTTTATTGATGGCATCGGCTGCATCATAAATATAAGTACGAACAATATCAGCTTGAATAGAAGTAGCCGCTTCACCTTTCATAGCATTTAATTTTTCTAATCTTAATAAAGCAGATTCAGCATGATAAGTAATGATGGACATATCCGCAATATTCATTAATATTTCTTGCTCCTTGTTTAAGGTCATCATTAATTTTTGTACGGCTGCACCTGCCACCATTAAAATACATTTCTTAAAATTTGCAATGGTTTTTTTCTCTTTTGCAAATGCGCCTTCCTCTTCTGAGCCAAAATCAGGAATACTCATTAATTCTTGTTGCACACTCATCGCTGGCCCCATTAAATCTAATTTTCCTTTCATGGCGCGTTTCAAAACCATATCCACAGTTAGCAATCTATTGATTTCATTGGTCCCTTCGTAAATACGATTGATACGACTATCACGATACGCTTTTGAAATTTGATATTCATCACTGTATCCATTGCCGCCATGTACTTGCACACCTTCATCTACCACATAATCCAAAACTTCACTTCCAAACACTTTTAAAATGGCACACTCAATAGCATATTCTTCTGCAGCACCTAATAAGGATTCAGACAATGTTTTTCCAGAAGCTAATAATAATTGCTCTTGCTCATCAATATGATGCGATACTCTGTATAATGCTGTTTCACCCACCCACATTCTTATCGCCATTTCAGCTAACTTATGTCGGATAGCACCAAACTTTACAATCGGCAATTTAAATTGCTCTCTTGTTTTTGCATATTGAATAGTAACGCTTAATGCGCGTCTTGCACCACCTAAGGTTGCAGCACCTAATTTTAATCGACCTATATTTAAAATGTTGAATGCAATGATATGTCCTTTGCCAATTTCTCCTAATACATTTTCAACGGGTACTTTACAATCTTGAAAATATAATTGCACGGTTGATGATCCCTTAATTCCCATTTTATGTTCTTCAGGCCCTTGTGTAAAACCTTCGGTACCACGTTCAATAATAAATGCAGTGAAATGTTCTCCATCTATTTTTGCAAACACGGTATAAATGTCTGCAAATCCACCATTGGTGATCCAACATTTTTGGCCATTCAAAATATAATGTTTCCCGTCGTCCGATAATTTTGCTGTTGTTTTTGCACTTAAGGCATCTGATCCTGCGTTGGGTTCCGTTAAGCCATAGGAGCCTTTGTATTCACCACTTGCTAATTTTGGAACATACTTTTCTTTTTGCGCATCTGTACCAAAATATAAAATGGGTAAGGTACCAATACCTGTATGTGCCGCGTTTGCTACGGAAAAGGAATACCCGCCGCCTAAATATTCGGCAACAATGACAGCAGTTACAAAATCTTTTCCTGAGCCACCATATACTTCAGGTACTGTAATACCTAGTAAGCCTTGTGCTCCTGCCTTTTCAAGTAAGGAAGGCATTAAGCCTTGTTCTAATTTATCAATACGTTCAACTACAGGTAACACTTCGGTGTCAATGAATTGATTACACATATCTCGTACCATGAGTTGTTCCTCATTAAACTCCTCAGGAATAAATATATCCTTTGCGTTTACTTCCTTGATAATCCATTCGCCACCTTTGATGACTGATTGTATGGTTTCCATAAAAATTTATTTATAAGTTATTTTTTTACTCTTTTTTATTGCTACGCGTCAATATATTTTATTGCTATTATTTAATATCAGCACTTATTTATACCAAATCTTTATTGGTTAAATTATCATACACGCGTTGTAAAACATTTTTTACTACTTCAATTTCTTCCTTTGAAATATTTTGTAATGACTCATTCATTGTCTTATTCGCCAACTCATAAGTGATTTGCTGTAATGGCTTTGCAGTGTCCGTTAAATAAACCAAATTAATACGTCGATCATCTTTGGATGCAATACGTGTTACTAATTCTTGTTTTTCTAAATTATCAATGAGGCGCGTGGTACTTGCTTTGTCTCTAAAAGTTCGGTTGCCTAGTTCAAGTTGACTAAGGCCATCTTCCTTCCATAAATGATATAATACGGACCATTGTTCAATGGTGATTT
>Ga0209358_10002434_pt1 | contig 14173 bp, 12 predicted proteins | sample LauGreFa1BDMLBSN_2_FD_187574 | JGI IMG/M metagenome (GOLD analysis project Ga0209358, IMG submission 187574) | Freshwater lake microbial communities from Lake Michigan, USA - Fa13.BD.MLB.SN (SPAdes) (version 2) | ecosystem: Environmental > Aquatic > Freshwater > Lake | place: Lake Michigan, USA... | reverse complement strand
CATCACGCGCGCCATGCCGCGCTTGCGCACATCGGCCAGCAGGGTTTCCATCGCGGCGTGCTTCATGCCTTGCGCGCCAAAGCCCGCGGCCACACCGTTGCGATTTTCCTGTTCAATCATTCGCTCCACCTGCTTCGCTGGCAGGTAGGCAGCGAATACCCGGCCTGTTGCGGTCGACTGTATCGACATCACCGTACCGGTTCGCATGTTCACATGGATGGGATAGCTCGATTCGCTGATGTAGATGATGGTTGGTCCCTGATTGCCGAGTACCGAGAGACCCACGGTCTGGTCGATGTCTGCTGTCAATGAGGTCACCATCGGAATGGCGATGCGCACGGGATCGAGACGCTGAAGGCTGATCAAGCCCATCTGCAATGCAAACGGCCCCAACTCGTAACGACCCGTCAGTGGGTTCTGTTCAATCAGACCAAAGCTGGCGAAGCTCACCAGATACGGGTGAGCCTTCGCTGCAGGCATGCCCGCTTTTTTAGCCAGATCGCCCAGACTCATCGGCCCGCCTTCCTCGGCTAGTACCGTGAGCAGGCGGCCCCCTGTTTCTATTGACTGTATTCCGCGGCGGCTTTTTTCCATGGACATGTGTGCAGTAATATCCGTCTCGTTGGATTTGTTATTTTAATGAAAATAATTCGTTAATATCTAATTAGTTGACGAGGAACAAATTCTATCCTAACCTTCTTCGTATTCCCAGACAAGACAAGCTTTGATCAGGCTCGCTCTGGTGCCTGAACCAATACACGGAGATCTCATGAGTGCCAAACCTTTCGCATCGCAGGCTGATCTGCAGGAAAAGAAAACCAGTTTCATCAAACTCTCGGACAATGCATATGCGTATACCGCCGAGGGCGATCCGAACTCTGGCGTGATCATTGGTGACGACGCCGTAATGGTGATCGACACCACAGCGACGCCGGTGATGGCGCAAGCGCTGATCAAACACATACGCGAAATTACCGACCTGCCTATCAAGTACGTGACCCTCACCCATTACCACGCGGTACGCGTGCTGGGCGCCTCGGCTTATTTCAAAGAGGGTGCGGAGCAAGTGATCGCTTCGCGTGGCACCTATGAGCTAATCGTCGAGCGCGGCGAGCAGGATATGAAATCCGAAATCGAACGTTTCCCGCGTCTGTTCGCTGGCGTGGAATCGGTGCCCGGCCTGACCTGGCCTACGCTGGTCTTCGAGCGCGAACTCACTTTGTTCATGGGCAAGCTGGAAGTAAAGATCATGCATGTCGGCATGGGGCATACCAAAGGTGACACCATCGTCTGGATACCATCGCAAAAGGTCTTGTTTTCAGGCGATCTGGTGGAGTTTGATGCGGCGGCTTATACCGGTGATGCGCAACTTGAAGAGTGGCCAGAGACGCTAGAAACGCTGCGTAGCATGGGCGCAGAAAAACTGGTGCCCGGTCGCGGTCCGGCACTCACCACACCTGCCAAGGTCAATGAAGGCCTTGATTACACCAAGGACTTCGTCACAACGCTGTTGCGCAGCGCGAAGGAAGCAGTGCAGGCCGGTCATGATCTCAAGGCCGCGATGGCCCATGTGCGTTCTCACATGGACAGCAAATTCGGCCATGTCTTCATTTACGAACATTGTCTGCCATTTGATGTCACACGCGCCGTTGATGAGGCCAGCGGTATCAAGCATCCGCGTATCTGGACTGCAGAGAGAGACAAGGCGATGTGGGATGCGCTGCAATCCTGATGAGTATGTCCACTGACAGTCGCGCGAGCCAATCTCTCGCGCCACACGCCCGCAACCCTGCAAGCCCCATGCCTGAGGATTACCAGACACTTAGGTTTTCATACAAGCGGCCGCCGGATTTCGGTCAATCACCGTGCGCGCACTACCCGGTGCTAGTGGTCGGTGCTGGACCGGTGGGTCTGGTGACGGCGATTGATCTTGCGCGACAGGGCTTGCAAGTCGTTTTGCTGGATGATGATGATTGTCTGTCGGGTGGTTCTCGTGCGCTCTGCTATGCGAAACGCACCCTTGAGGTGCTGGATAGACTGGGTTGTGGCGACAGGGTCGTTGATAAGGGTGTGTCCTGGAATGTCGGCAAGGTATTTTTCAGAGATGAGCCCGTATATCAATTCAATCTGCTGCCCGAGGAGGGGCACCGCAGACCGGCATTCGTCAACCTGCAGCAGTACTACCTCGAAGGATATCTGCACGAATGCGCAAGCAATTACCCGAATCTCGATATCCGCTGGAGAAATAAAGTCACGCAATTAGAAAATAGCGATGCCAAGGCCAAGGTCACTGTCACGACGCCTGAGGGCAGCTATACGCTGAGTGCTGACTACGTGATTGCCGCAGACGGTGCGCGCAGTCCAGTCCGGAACATGCTGGATCTGGAAAGCAAGGGCCGTATCTTTCAGGATCGTTTTCTGATCGCGGATGTGAAAATGAAAGCGCCATTTCCAGCCGAGCGCTGGTTCTGGTTCGACCCGCCGTTTCATCCAAATCAATCAGTACTCTTGCACCGCGAAGCTGATGATGTATGGCGCATCGATTTTCAGCTGGGCTGGGACGCAGATCCGGAGCTGGAAAAGACACCGGAGCGCGTCATTCCCCGTGTGCGTGCGCTGCTGGGAGACGATGTCGAATTCGATCTGGAATGGGTGAGTGTCTATACCTTCGCTTGCATGCGCATGGAAAAATTCCGGCATGGCTGCGTAATCTTCGCCGGTGACGCAGCGCATGGCGTATCGCCCTTCGGTGCGCGCGGTGCCAATAGCGGTGTGCAGGATGCCGATAATCTGGGCTGGAAGCTCGGTATGGTACTGCGTGGTGAAGCGCCGGTATCGCTGCTGGATACTTATGGTGTCGAGCGAGAATACGCAGCAGATGAAAATATTCTGAACTCCACGCGGGCAACGGATTTCATCACGCCGAAAAGTGCTATCAGTCGTGTCTTTCGTGATGCAGTGTTGTCGCTTTCAAAGCATCATGCCTTTGCACAAAAGCTGGTCAATAGCGGCCGTTTGTCGACGCCCTCAACGTATTTGAATTCACCGTTGAATACACCGGACTCGGACAGCTTTGCGGGAATCATGCGACCTGGTGCTCCGGTCGCAGATGCGCCGGTTGTTATTGCGAACGACGAGCGCCATTGGTTTTTACAGCAGGTAGGTGGCTGCTTCACCACCGTGCTATTCACAGATACCTATAATCCTGCAGCCGAACTATCGGAGATGACGGTATTGCAAGTACTGCCTGCAGGTGTATCGACTTCGCCGCCTACGAATTCGATCGTCGATGTGGATGGGTTGCTGGCTGCGCGTTTTGATGCGCGTCCAGGAACGACGTATCTATTGCGACCGGATCAGCATGTGGCTGCGCGCTGGCGCGAATTTGATCCGATACGCGTGAAGGCAGCATGGCTTCGTGCGACTGGTCGAGAGATGCTGCCGTGAGTACATTGATCACTGCGCCGAATATGGCCAATCCCGATGATTTCTATGAGGCGCTGATTGATATGCATCGCGACCTCAATGAAACTCAGAGTCAGGCCGTGAATGCGCGATTGATCCTGCTGCTTGCCAACCACATCGGCGACATGCAGGTATTACGCGAAGCAATGACCCATGCGCGCACCGAACCCTAAGCGCCATTTCGATCAGGAGAGGGCATGAGCCGAACTTATCAGTCGGGTTTTGGTAATGAATTTGCAACCGAGGCCATCCCCGGTGTGCTGCCTGCCGGTCAGAATTCACCTCAGAAGGTAGCGCACGGTCTGTATGCAGAGCAGCTCTCGGGTACTGCGTTCACTGCGCCACGTTCGGATAATCAGCGCAGCTGGTTGTATCGGATACGTCCTGCAGCCATGCATCAGCCTTTTGCGAAAGTATTTCACCCGACGCTGCAATCCGGACCTTTCACGGAAATCGCGGCATCACCCAATCAGTTGCGCTGGAATCCCTTTCCCATTCCATCAACGCCTGCGGATTTTATCGAGGGACTGATGACCATCGCAGGCAATGGCAGTGCGGATACTCAGGCCGGTGTTGCCATCCATGTCTACGCAGCGAATCGTTCGATGCAGGATCGCTTCTTTTACAACGCCGATGGTGAGTTGCTGATCGTGCCCCAGCAGGGCGCGCTGTCATTACGCACGGAATTCGGCATGCTCGGTATCGCACCCGGCGAAATCGCAGTGGTGCCTCGCGGTGTACGCTTTGCCGTAGATTTGCAGGCGGAGAGTGCACGCGGTTATGTTTGCGAAAACTACGGGCAGCTCTTGCGTCTGCCTGATCTGGGCCCGATTGGTGCGAATGGTTTGGCTAATCCGCGTGACTTTCTCGCACCGGTTGCTGCCTTTGAAGACCGCGAAGGGCAATTCGAGCTATTGGCGAAATTTGCCGGCAAACTCTGGTCTGCTGAGATCCATCATTCACCGTTGGATGTCGTTGCATGGCATGGCAACTATACGCCCTACAAATACAATCTGGCATCGTTCAATGCGATGAATTCGGTCAGCTTCGACCACGCCGACCCCTCTATTTTTACGGTACTCACATCGCCTTCAGGGATTCCGGGCACAGCAAACATGGATTTCGTGATCTTTCCGCCGCGCTGGATGGTGGCCGAACACACGTTCCGTCCGCCCTGGTTTCATCGCAATGTGATGAGTGAATACATGGGGCTTGTATATGGCGCATACGATGCCAAGGCCGAAGGTTTTCTGCCCGGTGGCGGCAGCCTGCACAATTGCATGAGCGGTCACGGACCGGATGCGACGACCTTCGAGGCAGCGAGCAGTGCGGTGCTGCAGCCACAGAAGCTCGACAAAACCATGGCCTTTATGTTCGAGACTCGTCTGCTGATTCACCCGACGCGGTTTGCACTGGAATCGCCGCAGCTGCAAAAAGATTATCTGCAGTGCTGGCATGGGCTGAAAAAACACTTTACTGGCCAGGGAGACGCTGAATAAATCCGCGTTTTATGATGGGCCAGCGTCGCTGTGGGGCGCGGGGATCAATAAAATCAATGCCTTGTCTCCATTGATCTTGCCGCAAAAGTTTCTGCATTTGTTTAATCAACGCTTCCTCAGGTATATGCATGCATCCGAACGATCCTGACTTGAAATCTTTCATCGAAGTCGCCGAACAAAACGACTTTCCTATTCAAAATCTGCCTTTTGGTGTGTTCAGTACCGCTTCACAACCGCAGGCGCGCGCGGCTGTCGCTATTGGTGACTGGGTGCTTGATTTGTCGGTGTTGGAATCGAGAGGACTGATCAAGCCGGCAGCCCATGCCGTCTTTGGTGATGCCACGCTGAATGCGTTTATCGGGCTTGGGAGGCAGGCGTGGCGTGAGACGCGGGAAGCCATTAGCGTGTTGCTGCGTCACGATAATCCCGTCTTGCGCGACGACGCGGCATTGCGTTCGCAAGCGCTAGTGCGACAGTCGGAGGTGCGTATGCATCTACCGATCAAGGTTGGTGGGTATACGGATTTTTATTCATCCAAAGAGCACGCGACCAATGTCGGCAGCATGTTTCGGGATCCGGCGAATGCCTTGCTGCCGAATTGGCTGCATCTTCCGGTGGGTTACAACGGGCGTGCGAGCTCCGTGATTGTCAGTGGCGTCGATGTACGTCGCCCGATGGGACAGGTCAAGCCACCTTCGGCGGACCAGCCCCTGTTCGCTGCCTGCGCCAAACTGGATTTCGAGCTGGAGACAGCCTTTATCGTTGGTGGTGCCACTGCACTTGGCGATGCAGTGACGGTGAGTGAGGCCGAGTCGCTGATGTTCGGTATGGTGCTGCTCAATGACTGGAGTGCGCGAGACATACAGCAATGGGAATATGTGCCACTTGGCCCATTTAATGCAAAAACGTTTGCGACTTCCATCTCCCCCTGGATCGTAACCATGGAGGCGCTTGAGCCATTTCGCGTGCCTGGACCCGTGCAGCTACCGGAGCCATTGTCTTATCTGCGCCAGAGCGGCGCGCACAGTTTCGATATTTCGCTTGCGGTTGATCTTCAGCCTCAGAGTGTGGACAAGGCGACCACCATCTGCAGAACAAACTATCGCGCGATGTACTGGAGCATGGCGCAACAGCTCGCGCATCACACCGTATCTGGCTGTAATGTGGAAGTCGGTGATTTGATGGCCTCAGGCACTATCAGCGGTACGACACCGGACTCTTACGGGAGTTTGCTGGAGCTGAGCTGGAATGGTCAGAGGCCGATCACGCTTGAAGATGGCGTCACGCAGCGCAGTTTTCTTGAAGATGGTGACCGAGTGACGATGCGGGGATGGTGTCAGGGCCTGGGATACCGGCTTGGTTTTGGCGAGGTGAGCGCGCGCGTCTTGCCCTCCCGCCCTGTTACGAGCTGAGCGCGGCTGACATGCGCACCGAGAGTCATCGCGGTTATGATGGCGCACTTCGATTGAACAGAGACGGGTAAAGCCCGCGACAAGGGAGTCAACATGCAGGAGCCTGGCGTACTTGATGAGGCGGGTGTGCCGTATGCGCAGTCGCTTGGACCTTGGGGTCGGCGGCTCCATGCGTTCACGCGCTGGTTTGCGATCGCCGGCGGGATCGGTTTCGTCGGTCTGGTGATCATGTCACTGGTATCGATCATCGGTCGCAAAATCGCAGCCACACCGGTACCCGGCGATATTGAAATCATGCAGATGGGAACAGCCATAGCCTCCGCTGCGATGCTGGCCTTTTGCGAAATGGAGCGTCAGCATTTGCGCGTGGATTTTTTTACCGCAAAGCTCTCGGCAAAAATCCGGCACGTGTTGGATGCACTCTCGCATCTGGTGCTTGCAATTGTCGCGCTGGTCATTGCTTGGCGTACCGGCTTGTCATCGCTGTCGCTCAATGAGGCAGGCGAGACCTCGGTAATCCTCGGTTGGCCGGTCTGGGCAGTGGTGGCCGGATTGGTTCCCAGTTTCCTGCTGCTCGCAATCGCGGGACTGTACAACACGATACATAGTTTGTCTGGCAACGCCGTGGAGCATGCGGCATGAGCGGGATGAGTGGAATGAGCATTGGCATGATCATGTTTGGCGCGCTGATGATTCTATTGGTGCTGCGTCTGCATATCGGCATCGCGATGTTCGTGATTGGCGCGGCGGGGTTTGTGGTCATGTTCGATTTCTCGTGGCTGCCTTTGCTCAATACGCTCAAGAACCTCGCTTACGCACGCTTTTCCAATTACGACCTTGCCGTTATTCCGGTCTTCATGCTGATGGGGCAGTTTGCAACGCATGGCGGTTTGTCGCGAGCGCTTTTCCGCTGTGTAAATAATTTTGTCGGGCACATGCGCGGTGGGGTGGCGATGGCTTCGATAGGTGCTTGTGCATCGTTTGGCGCAATTTGCGGCTCATCGCTGGCAACGGCAGCGACCATGGGACAGGTGGCACTGCCTGAATTGCGTCGCTACAACTACTCGGGGGCGCTGGCTACCGGTGCATTGGCCGCAGGTGGCACGCTGGGCATCATGATTCCGCCTTCGGTGCCGCTGGTGATTTACGCTGTCCTGACACAAGAATCCATCGGCAAGCTGTTCATGGCTGCGATCATTCCCGGGATTATCGCCGTCGTTGGCTACATGCTGGTCATACGCATCGTGGTGACTCTTGATCCCAAAGCTGGTCCGGCAGGAGAGCGCGTGCCACTGGCAACCGCGCTTCGCTCGTTGCTTGGCGTTTTTCCTATTCTGCTTGTTTTTGTCGTCGTGATTGTGGGCATCTATGGTGGCTGGGCAAACCCCACCGAAGCAGCATCGATAGGCGCCGCTGCTTGCGGCATTCTGGCGGTACTAACAGGTGGCATGCGCATTGACGGTCTGATTAAAAGTCTGATTGGAACAGCGCAGGCGACGGCGATGATTTTTCTGGTCCTGCTTGGCGCTGATTTGCTCAACGCCGGACTGGCACTAACACAAATGCCGGCTGAGTTGGCTGCGTGGGTGCAAGACAGCGGGTTGCCACCCTTGTCGGTGATTTTCGCTATCCTCCTGATTTATATTTTCCTTGGCTGCGTGATGGATTCGCTGGCAATGATTTTGCTGACGATCCCGATTTTTTACCCTATCGTAATGGGCTTGGATTTCTGGGGCATGAGCGGACCGGACAAGTCCTTGTGGTTCGGTATACTCGCGCTCATGGTGGTCGAGATTGGTCTCGTCCATCCGCCAGTCGGTATGAATATCTACATCATCAACCGGCTGGCCAAAGATATACCGGTGATGGAAACATTCAAAGGGGTGCTGCCCTTTCTGGCCTCTGATCTTGTGCGTATCGTTCTGCTTGTGTTTTTCCCGGCAATTTCGCTGTATCTGGTCCATACCTTTGGCACCTGAAGGGTGTCGCCATTTGAGAGGATGACGGTAATGATGAAGAATTTTTTCCGGTGTGTGCTACTGACGGCGCTGCTTTTCTCGGCGGGTGCGAGCACTGCGCAAACTATCACGCTGAAAGTGCATCACTTCCTGCCAGCGGTCTCCAGTGCGCATCGCAATTTCATCGTTCCCTGGTGCGACAAGATTGCCAAAGAGTCTGGTGGCAAGCTCAAGTGCCAGATTTATCCGCAAATGCAACTCAGCGGCACGCCGCAACAGTTATTTGATCAGGCCAAGGACGGTATCGTGGATATCGTCTGGACGGTACCCAGCTATCAGGCTGGACGTTTCCCAGTGGTGGAAGCTTTCGAATTGCCCTTCATGGTGTTCGATTCCGAGCGTGCCAGCCGAGGTCTCTGGAATTACGCCACCAAGAACGCCACTGCTGAATTCAAGGGAGTGAAACCCTTGCTGTTTCATGTGCATGATGGTTCTTTGGTGCACACCACCAAAAAGGCGGTGAAAGTGCTGGAAGATTTCAAAGGTCTGAAAATTCGTGCACCGAATCGTCAGGCATCCCGCATGATAGAGGCGCTCGGCGCTGCGCCCGTGCAAATGCCGCTGCCTCAAGCATCCGAAGCCTTGTCCAAGGGCGTGATTGATGGCGCGATCATTCCCTGGGAGGTCGTGCCTGCGATGAAATTCGAAGAGGTCACCAAGTTCCATACGGAGATGCCCGCAGGCAGCGCCCAGATTTCCAATACGGTCTTCGTTTTTGCGATGAACCAGGCGAGGTATGACGGTCTGCCGCCCGAGCTCAAAAAAGTCATTGATGCAAACAGCGGTTCAGAGCCTTCCGCCTGGGTGGGCAAGGTTTTCACCGAAGATGCAACGCCTGGACGGAAAACCGCCGAGGTACGCAATAACAATTTCTATACCCTGCCCGCTGCCGAGCTAAAGCGTTGGGAGGCTGCTACATCGCGTGTGGCGGATGAATGGGTGAAGGACCTGAACGCTAAAGGATTCAATGGCAAGCAACTGCTGAGCGAGGCGAAGGCCGCTTGTAAATAAATCCGGACCAAAGCGGATTGGAAAGCATCTGTGTTGCAGATGCTTTTTTTTCGTCCGTCGTGCTTCCCGCGAATGCTCCCCCGCCACTTTGCTGAAGCGGGATGGGGTTGAGAAATTATTTATAAAATAACTTTTATTTAAGTAATTGTTTTTTAAGAAAAAAATGATTGCTGCCGCTTGTTGAATTGTTGTTTTAGCAATAAATTATTAAAAAAATGCATGTTTGAAGGGCTATTTTCGATCAAAAGCTTGAAAATGTTGCTGCGATGACATATAAATTAGCATTCGGGTAATTGCCCGCTGGCAATAGTAGTAACAAATAAATGCTGCCAGTCTTAAACATTCCGCGAGGAGAGACGTCATGGACAAACATCCTCTGGTATCGCAGGACGGCTACGATCCTAATCGTTTGCTTGATGCGTTAATCCAGAAGCTCAACCTGAAAAACGATGCGGCGCTGTCGCGTGCACTCGAGGTGCGACCACCCGTGATCAGCAAGATACGCCACCGTACATTGCCAGTTGGAGCTTCATTATTGATTCGTATGCATGAGGTCACGGATCTCAGCATCCGCGAACTGCGCGAACTCATGGGAGATCGTCGCAAGCGCATGCGCATCAGCGAAGTCGACGGCAAGCCCAAAAAAGCCGAAGACGACGAATAAATCAGGCGATTTGCGCGAAATGTCTCACACGCCGCGCAGGTTTGCCCCGACGACGGTTGCTGCAAGTAACATGACCACGGCAACCGTCAATCTCGTTCGCAGCCGTATCAGCCAGTCCGGCATGCCGTAGCGGCTGAACATGCGCTTGTCTACTTCCAGCGCCACGATAAAGCCGCCTATCAGTACCGCCATACCAAATTCGCCCGAGAGCGTTGCGCTCCATGCGATCAGTGATGGGGTAACGCTCCACACCAAAGCTTTTTTGGTGTCATTCAGCGACAGCGTACTGCACAGCATTGCAGCACCCCAGTGTATTCCACCGAGAAAAGACAAGATCACCATCGCGTAGGCTTTTTGCCCGAGCAGAAAATCGCCCAACCAGGAAACGTCGGCAAACCATACGCCTAGCATCAGCATCAAGAAAGGTAACAGGCCTGCAAAACCTAGCTGGTGGGCGAGTCGCTTATTCAAAAAATGCGGATTCATGAGATTTTTCTTTCGTACGGATAGGGTAATGCCGAATGGATCCACTTTTTATGGTGAGGCAGCATAGCTGCAAGATGCGCGGACAAAGAAAATCAGGGATTCGCCGTAATCTATTCAGCCGCAAAAATCCCCGTTTTTATTCATCCAGCACCTCGATAGCGTATTTTACGAAAGTTATATCTTATGCGAGGGGAATGAAGAGCAGCACCGCGCAATTCAGTTCGAGCGGAGCAGAAAATCTTTGATAGATGATATGAGTCGCGTCGGTTGATCGCGATGCGGAGAATGTCCGCAGTCATCAACTTCCAGTATCCAAGTTTGAGGACATTCACTGCGGATACCATGAATTTGTTGCATCGTGCCGTACTCATCCTGTTTTCCCTGAATGGCGAGTAAAGGACAGCGTATTGTGCCGAGCTCCGGCGTGATGTCCCAGCTGCGGAATACGGGGGACAGCCAGATATCGTTCCAGCCAAAAAAAGCGGAATCCACATCATCGTGATAACGCGCGAGTTTTTCGCGCAAGCCCTGATGCAGATAGGCTTCGCGTCCGGCTGTAATGCTGTCCACGCTGATGTCTTCAACAAAAACATGCGGTGCGATCACGATAACGCCCGCCAGTGCATCAGGAAAGGACGCCGCAAACAACAAGGCGATAGAGCCCCCGTCGCTATGGCCGAAGAGCCAGGGCCGATCAATCTTCAGCGCCTGCAATAACGCGGGCAAGATGTCGGTGGCTTGCTTGTGCAGGAAATCCACATCCCAGCGCTCATCAATGGCGCGTGGCGTCGATGCACCGTAGCCCGGTCTGGAGTAAACCAGACCACGCATGTTCAGATGCTGGCATAGCGTTTCGGGAAAATCCTTCCACATCGCCACAGAGCCCAGGCCCTCGTGCAGGAAAACCATAACGGGCGCTTCTGCTGCGGCAACGCCTACCCAGACATATTCAATCTCGATGGGGCGCTCGTGCCAGACCAGCGACAGCTTAGCTGTCATGCGAACCCGGCTCGCGCAATCTGAAACGTTGTATTTTCCCGGTAGCAGTTTTGGGTAAGTCGCTCACGAAGACGATCTCGCGTGGATACTTGTGGGGTGCGAGACAAGTTTTTACGAAGGCTTTGAGTTCGGCCTCGATCTCCTTGTGTGCGCGCGCAGGATCGCGCAACACAACGTAAGCCATTGTCTTCATCAGGCCCTGACCATCCGGCTTGCCGACAACAGCGCATTCAAGCACCGCCCCATGGCCCATCAGTGCATTCTCGACCTCAATCGGCGAAACATATTGTCCGCTCACCTTGAGCATGTCGTCGCTGCGGCCTGCATATACGTAGTAGCCATCCGCATCAACCTGATATTTGTCACCACTTTTCACCCACACGCCCTGAAAAGTCGCGAGCGTTTTTTCACGCTGGCTCCAGTACAGATGCGCTGCGCTCGGACCCTGAATGTACAGATCGCCGATTTCTCCTTGTGCTACCGGTTGTCCATGCTCGTCGCGTAATTCGACCGCATAACCGGGTACCGGTTTGCCTGTTACACCGTAGCGCAGATCATCGCTACGGTTGGAGAGAAAGATATGCAGCATTTCCGTCGAGCCCAGACCATCCAGGATGTCGCAGCCAACATGCTGACTGAATTTTTCACCAACTTCTTTGGGAAGTGCCTCACCTGCAGAAACGCACAAGCGCAGATTGATTTCCTCATGCGCGGGCAGCGTATCGCTTGCCAGCATCGCTACATACAAGGTCGGTACACCGTAGAACACGGTAGGTCGGTATTTCCGCAGGCGCTCAGATACGGCTTCGGGTGTGGCCCGCTCGGCCATCAGCAGAGTGCTTGCGCCAACGGACAAGGGGAAGGTCAGCGCATTGCCCAGTCCATAGGCAAAAAATAATTTCGCAGCTGAAAATACGAGATCGTTTTCCTGCAATCGAAGGATAGGCTTCCCATACAACTCTGCAGTCCAGTAAAGATTCGCATGCGAGTGCACTGCGCCTTTGGGCTGACCTGTCGAGCCACTCGAGTACAACCAGAAGGCAAACTGATCGGCATGGGTGTCAGCGTGGCCAGCTTCGGGCAGCGGATCAACATCGATCAAGGTCTGAAAGTGCAAGGCAGCAGGTGTGTCCGAGGCCTCATGATGCGCTGCGCTGCTACCTGATATCACCAAAGGAATCTGACGTTCTGTTTGTGTCATTGCATCCTTTACGGCAGGCAGCACGCTTGCGGAGACGATGATCAGCTTTGCATCGCTGTGTTCGATCATGTACGCGTAGTTCGTCGCTGGCAGAAGGGTGTTGACGGGTACCGGCACCACGCCCGCAAACAATGCGCCGAGAAACGCGACGGGTAGATCGATACTGTCCTGCATCACCAGCAGGATGCGTTGCTCCGGCTGTATGCCATGATGCTGTAATCCGGCGGCAAAGCGGCGCACGCGTTCATCGAGTTCACCATAGCTCAGTTCATGATGGTCATCACGATAAGCCAAGCGCTGTTTGCGTCCAGCGTTCAGACTGAGGATGTGGCGTGCGAAGTTGAAGCGCACGGGGAGTGGTGATCGCGCTGCGTCCATGCAAGTCTCCTGTTACGACAAGCTATTTTTATGTGGTGCTGGCTGTCGTGAGTGCATCAACACGCTGAGCTGCATCAGCAGCAGCCGCTCAGCGTGTCTTCAAAACGATTCAATAAGTCAGTGGCGTGCTGTTTTGTTTCACGATATCCAGCGCGGCGCTGGGTCCTTGTATTGCACTTTTGCGATGGTAAAACGTTAGTGCCCGCAAGCCGCCCAGCTCTTCACCACCACCAGCGCGTCCAGGGCCACCGTGTATCGACGCGGGCATGACATTGCCATGGCCGGTATGTGTCTTGGCGACTTCTGGACTGACCAGATGGACACGACCATGCGATGTCGCGAGTTCGTGTGCGGCGCTGGCCATCCATGCGTTATCAGCACTGTAGACTGAGGCCACCAGCGAGCCCAGTCCGCGATGGGCGATATCGGTCGCATGCGCGAGATCGCGATATCCCATCAGGGAGGATACTGGGCCGAACACTTCAAGATCGTGAACTTTGCTCGCCGCGTCCGTGTCGCGTACACCCAGCAGGGTGGGAGCGACGCAGGCGGACCGTTCGTCGGCATCAAGCAGCGGTTGCGCGCTGCCATCAAACAGCGTGCTTGATTCGCTTTTGAGCTGAGCCAGACCTGCCTGAACACTATCGTATTGCTCACGACTGACCAGCGCGCCCATGCTGGTCTCTGCATTACGCGGATCACCGGTACGGATGGCGGCAAGTTTGCCAGCGGCGGCTTCCGCGACTGCATGCAGATAGCCCTTGGGAACTAGCGCTCTCCGCGGCGCGGTGCAGCGCTGACCGCTCTTGATGGTCATGTCGCGTACCAGATTGTCGACATACAGATTGAATGCTTCAGTACCCGGTGCCGCGTCTTCGCCGAGTATCGTGACGTTGAGACTATCGGCTTCAATGTTTACACGCACAGAGTCCCGTGCTATTGAAGCGTGACTGCGGATTTTGTTTGCGGTGTCAGCAGATCCTGTGAAAGACATCACATCAAAGGGTGTGAGTGCATCCAGCAGTCCGGTGGAATCGCCG
>Ga0209358_10002432_pt1 | contig 14179 bp, 12 predicted proteins | sample LauGreFa1BDMLBSN_2_FD_187574 | JGI IMG/M metagenome (GOLD analysis project Ga0209358, IMG submission 187574) | Freshwater lake microbial communities from Lake Michigan, USA - Fa13.BD.MLB.SN (SPAdes) (version 2) | ecosystem: Environmental > Aquatic > Freshwater > Lake | place: Lake Michigan, USA... | reverse complement strand
CACAAACAGCATTAATTCCATCGAATTTAGAAGAAAAAATTAAAATTGAATATGATTATTTAATTCTTTTATCAGGCGAAGAACCACAACGAACGCTATTAGAAAAATTATTGATTAAATCTTTTACAAAATCAAATAAAAATATTGTTTTAGTAAGAGGAAGCGATTCTAAATATGAAATAATTAACTCTTCAAAAATAACTTATTTTGATTTTGCTTTCGGAAACGAATTACAGAATTTAATACTAAAATCAGATACCATTATTTGTAGAAGTGGGTATAGCACATTAATGGATTTATACTTATTAAAAAAAAATAAAATAATTTTAGTTCCAACACCAGGACAAACAGAACAAATTTATTTAGCAACTTATTGGCAAAGAAATTTTGGAGCTAAAACATATCATCAAAATAAAATCCCCCTTTTTGATTAAAATTCATTCACTCCCTGAACGGTAGTATATTTCATAGTATATTTTATTCCTGGATTGATGTATTTATATACACTATGACTCATTAAGGCTGCTTCATGAAATCCGCATAAAATCAATTTCAATTTATTTTTATAAGTATTAATGTCTCCAATTGCATAAATTCCTGATATGCAGGTACTATAATCTTCAGTATTTACTTCAATAGCATTTTTATCCAAATTCAAGCCCCAGTTCTCAATAGGCCCTAATTTTGGACTCAAACCAAATAAAGGAATAAGATAATCGGTTTTTATACTATTTTTTTCTTGGGTTTTTATGTTTATTAATTCAACTTTTTCTAAAACCTCATTTCCTGAAACCGATAGAATATTTGTATTAAGCAATAATTTTATTTTCCCCTTTTCGGCTAACTGCATAACTTTATTTACACTATCAGGGGCCCCTCTAAAACTTTCGCTTCGATGAACTAAGGTTAATTCACTACAAATGTCGCTTAAAAAAATAGTCCAATCTAAAGCACTATCACCACCTCCTGCAATTACCATTTTAGAGCCTTTAAACTTTTCAGGATCTAATATCATGTAGTTTACCCCTTTTCCATTTTCAAATTTTTCTAAATCAACTACATCTGGCTTTCGGGGCTCAAAGCAGCCTAATCCTCCAGCAATAATAACTGCTTTAGCTTGAATTTTTGTACCCAAATTAGTCAATAATATAAAATCTCCTTCCGCTTTTTTTTCAAGAGTTTCTATCCGCTCTCCTAGAGTATAACTTGGTTTAAAAGGCTCTATTTGTTTTATTAAATTCTCAACCAATTCTTGAGCTAAAATTGATGGGTAACCGGGAATGTCGTATATTGGTTTTTTAGGGTAGATTTCGGATAATTGCCCGCCAACTTGAGGCAAGTAATCAACTAAATGACACCTCATTTTTAATAGTCCAGCCTCAAAAACTGCAAATAAACCAACGGGACCAGCTCCAACAATCAACAAATCTGTCTGAATCATTATTCCAATTTAGTTTACAAATGTAGGGATTTAAGCTCAAAAAACCCGGAAAATGTCAACTAAATACTGTTAAAATTTAACGTAATTCTGTTTTTTATTTTAAAAAAAATTATGCTTTTCTTGTAATATTTAATTATAATAATTACTTTTAAAATCTACATTTAAAATTCATAACATGAAAAAACAATTACTTTCTATTTTAACAGTGCTTTCAATAAGCACTCTTTTAGCTCAAGTTCCTAGCCCTAGCTGGACAATTTCTCAAAACGCATCTTTTTCTATAACCAGTGCAGGGCATAGGTTTTTAGATGTTGTTGATGCCAATGTTGTTTGGCTTGCTGGTTATAATGGAGTTGCTCCGGGTCAAAATGTTAATTGGTTTTCAAGAACAATTAATGGCGGCACCTCATATAATTCAGGAAACATTTATTCTGACACCAATACCTATCAATTAGCAAATTTAGAAGGAGTTGATGCTAATACTGCATGGGCATCTGCATTTATGAACGCAACTTCTAGCATGGGAGCTATTCATAAAACTACAAATGGGGGTTCAACATGGACAAATATGACGGCGCCAGGAATGTATACTAATTCTGCATCTTTCACTAATATTGTGTCTTTTTTAACTCCTAATAATGGGATGACAATGGGAGATCCAGTTAATGGCGAGTTTGAAATTTGGACAACTACAAACGGAGGAACCTCTTGGTCTCAAGTTCCAGGAGCAAACATTCCAAATCCAATTGCCGGAGAATATGGTATTGTTGATTTATATTGCAAACAAGGCACAACTAATTATTGGTTTGGTACTCAAAAAGGAAGAGTTTATCGTTCAACTGATGCTGGCCTCACATGGAACGCAACTTCACTTGGAGCAATCACTTCAACAGTTGTTGAACTAGCTTTTGCTGATGCTAATAATGGAATTATTTATGCTCAAGGAGCTAGTGGCTTAGAAGTTTATAACACAAATAATGGGGGATTATCTTATAATTTAATTTCTCCTACTCCTGCTAATTTAGGAAGAAATGATGTTTGTGGCATACCTGGGACAAGTTTTTTCGCTTCAGTTGATAACCAAAACATGTTGATTTCATATTCTACTAATAATGGTTTAACATGGACGGATTGGGGTAGCACAGGAATTGGATATACTTGTATTGATTTTGCAAGCTCTTCAATTGGTTGGTCTGGTAGCTTTAGCGATCAAACTAATGCTTCTGTTGGAGGTTTATGGAAATATAATGGAGCTACATTTAACTCTGTTTTCTCAATTCCTGTAAACGTATGTAAAACAGCGGCAACAGTTACAATTTCACCAGTTAATGGATCTACAGGTACCGGAACATTGTCTTACGCTTGGTCGGCTTCACCTGCAGGGGTTGTTTTCACTTCCCCTACATCATCTGTTCCAGTAGTTACATTTTCAAACACTGGATCATATACCTTAATATTAACAGTTACCAGCGCAGTAGGAACAAGTACATCTTCTCAAATCATAAATGTACTAAATTGTATGCTCCCTGTCCCTAGTTTTACAACTCCATCAAATGTTTGTAATAATGTACCATTTACTTTAAATAATACAAGCACCGGATCACCAATGCCTGGTATTTCTGTTTCTATTTTACCTGCAACTGGCACAACAGTTTCTCCTATTGTTGGAAGTCAAACAGTTTCTATTAAGGTTTCTGCACCAGGTATATATTCTATTACTCTTATTGCATCAAGCATAACTGGTTCAGCGGCTGTTACTCAAACAATTTTAGTTAAAAATTGTAGTCCAGCTGTTACTTTTACAGTTCCTCTTCAAGTATGTGACCCAACTGAAACCATACAAACTGTAAATACAACAACTGCTATAGGTGCTTTCAGCTATACTTGGAGCATTAATCCTCAAGCAGGTATTACTATGTTTTCAAATGTTGGTAACAATAAAAAAATTAGTTTTGATTTTACCATTTCAAGTTACACCTTAAGTTTAACTGCAGCTAATGCATCTGGAACAAATTCAGCTCAGCAAATAATCACTGTTTCTCCTTGTGGTGGAGTTGGGCTTTCTGAAAAATCAAGTTTAGAAAATTCTTTCTTTGTTTTTCCAAATCCTGCTCATGATCAAATAAACTTAACATTACCAAGTTCTAACGAAACATATAAAATTAAAATGGTAAATGTAATTGGTGCTAAAGTTTTTGAAGAAAAAGTATCAAAAAATTCAAAAGAAAATTATTCCATTAATGTTTCAAATAAGTCAAAAGGTATTTATTTTATTACCGTAGAATCTGCTACTGAAAAAGTAACTAAAAAAATAATTGTTGATTAAATCTTTCTGATCTAATTGAAGCCGCTTCAAAACTGAAGCGGCTTTTTTATTATAGTAAAAAATATGCGTATTGTATTTATGGGAACTCCTGAATTTGCAGTTTCCAGTTTAGAAATATTAATAAAAAGCGGGTTTGATGTTGTTGCCGTTATAACTGCCCCTGATAAACCTGCTGGTCGTGGGCAAAAAATAAAACAATCTGCAGTAAAAGAATTTGCGATTAAACAACAAATAAAAACACTTCAGCCTACTAATTTAAAAGACTCAATTTTTATTTCAGAATTAAAAGCACTCAAAGCCGATTTGCAAATTGTAGTTGCTTTTAGAATGCTGCCCGAAATAATTTGGGATATGCCAAAACTGGGCACTTATAATCTACACGCCTCTTTATTACCTAAATATAGAGGGGCCGCTCCAATTAATTGGGCCATTATTAATAACGAAAAAGAAACTGGTGTTACCACATTTAAAATAAAGCAGGTAATTGACACAGGCAATATATTATATCGAGAAAAGATAAATTTAAATTCGGATATAACCGCTGGAGAACTTCATGATCAATTAATGAAAATTGGCGCTGAATTACTTCTTAAAACAGTTGTTGAAATTAATAAGAATTTGATAGAAGGAACTGAATTAAACTTTATTTCTCAAAATGACGAAAATACGTATCATGCACCAAAAATCACGAAAGAACTTTGTAAAATTAATTGGAATAAGTCGGGAGATGAAATTTATAATTTAATCAGAGGGCTTAGTCCCTATCCAACAGCGATGGCTTATTTAAATAATGGCGATGATAAACCATCAATTATTAAAATTTATAATTCTTCGTTCAAAATAATTGAACATAATTATGACAACGGCTTGCTAATTACCGATAATAAAACGTTTTTAAATGTCTACTGTAAAAATGGCATAATTCAAATAAACGATTTGCAAATAGAAGGAAAAAAAAGATTATTAATTGCAGATTTTTTAAGAGGAATAAAATTAAAAACCGGTGCTAAATTAGTTTAGTCTTTTAATTAATTCAAAAGATTCCATTTCATACACTCGCTAAATGCTTATTCTCATTCGAAAATTTAATAAATTTCTTGCTTAACCCTCTAAAATAGTAGCTGTTCAGCCATTATTTATTAACAAATAGCTTGTTTATCAACAAAATCAGGCTTTTTTTTGCTACACCTCTTGTTAAATATGGTTTAACCATTAAATTTGTTGCATAATTATATTGTTTAACCATTTAAAATTAAAAACAAAATGAACAAAGCACAATTAATTGATGCTATTGCATCTGGGGCAAAATTAACAAAAGCAGACGCTGGTCGTGCTTTAGATTCTACAATTGAAGCGATTCACAAAGCCTTAAAAAAAGGAGATCGTCTTGGTTTAGTAGGTTTCGGTTCTTTTTCAGTAGCTAAACGTGCTGCTCGTATTGGACGTAACCCACAAACAGGAAAGGAAATTAAAATTGCTGCTAAAAAAGTAGTAAAGTTTAAAGCTGGTTCTGATTTAGCTGGTGCAGTTAATAAAGGAAAATAATCTTTATTGAACATTAAAAAAAAGAGTCGTCATTTATGTCGACTCTTTTTTATTTTTAAAGTTTTTGAAAAAATTATAATATTTAATTTAAAATTAATATATTAGCGAAAATAATAATTGAGTGCTATTTTGCTCTAACAATTATATAACGTTTAAATAATAATAATATGAAAAAACAATTACTAATCGGCGCTTCGTTATTAATTACGATCGCTTCTAATTCGCAAACTAAATTTCAGCCTACTGGAAAAATAGATTTTGCCGAAAAAATGTTAAAAAAAGAACAGTTTTTAATGCGAGCAGAGCCTACTTCTTCTCAAAATGCAGTAATTAATCCGTCTAACGATGAAAGCAGCGCCTCTCAATCTGCTAACTCCTCTCAACCAATTAATACCTGGGGAGTTATTGGTGGATCTCAAAATATTTATGGATTATTAGTAAGTCAGCAAAGGCCATTGCAATACAGCGATAATTTAAATGCAGTATCTTTTATTCATAGAAAAAGTGCATCTTATATAGCTTCTCCTGCTCCTGCTGCAACAGCAGCAAGTGGGGTAATGGTTGCAGAAATATCAAACGATTGGGGCGTAAGTTGGGATAGTACCTGTTTTTGGTCTAACAATACAAATTGGGCTCGATATCCTCAAGGAGCTATTTATAATGCTCCAGCAACCAATACGTCAAATGCAATGTCTTCTGCATATATAGTGGGTTCAGGTCCTTGCACTTCAGCCGCAAGTTCTTGGGTTGGAAACTGGTATGCTAGTAAGCAATTGGGTGGATTAAATTATAATAATGCACCAAGTACTGCTGTTGGCGCCCAACAATTTATGACAACCGTTCCATCTAATACCGCAGTTGGCAAGCACTCTTTTTCTCGAATTTCATTCTCAAGTACAGATGATGGAAACGTTAGATCTATCGGTGCTATTAATACAGATGATGCTGGTACTACTTTTGCTACTTTAGGCCGTAAAGGAGCTGCAGTAGTTAAAGGTACGTTTAATTCTGGTGTTTTTTCTTGGACAAGTGACTCCATAATTTGTGATGCAGCAGTTAGAACTGACGGTGGAAAATCAATGGGAGGACAACCTCAAATGGCATGGAACGAATCTGGAACTGTTGGTTATGTAGTTTTTATTGGCTCTAGAGCAGGTGCTACTAATTCTAATAAAGGATGGCAACCCATTGTTTACAAAACAACAAACAGCGGAGCAACATGGGCAATAGTAAACAGTATCGATTTTAATAGTGCGCCTATGGCTCAAATTAAATCACGCATCCCAGCTGTTTGGAGTTCTAGTTTAGCTTCTACTCCTGTATTGCCTCAATTTAACACCGCAGAAGGTTTCGGATTAGTAGTTGACAATTCTAATAAATTACACATTATTTCTACTATAGTTGGAACTGCTTATTTTGATGTTGATTCAGTAACAGGTGGATATTCTTTTGATTCAAACGAAAAATATTCATGGGGACATGAGCCAGGTAATCGTCCATACGTTTATGATTTTATTGGAGATGGAACAGCGCCTTGGACATACATTACTGTTGACTCTCTTTCTTCAGAAGGACCAGGATCTGCTTCTGGAGACCCAGGATACGATGAAAATCCATGGGATGCTGATGCAGGAACTAAAGTAACCTCTGATTCACGTATACAAGCTGGAAGAACTCCAGATGGAAAATACATTATTTATTCTTGGGCAGAGTCAGACACTAACTTTACAAACAATGCTAAAAAATGGAATTCATTACCTAATTTACATGTTCGTTGTTTAGATGTTACAACTGGTTCATTAAGCGCTACAGAGCCTATTATTTCTACAACTTCGCCAGGTGTATCAAGTCGTGCCATGTTTCATTATATGTCTTCTACTTCAGGCTCAGCGGCTGTTTCAAGTAATTCAATTAATATAACTATGCCTTTTACTGTTTCGAATAGTTTACCTTACTCTCAATTAACAAACAATAAGCATTGGTATATTTCTTCAGTTTTAAAATTTAAGGTGCCTGGATCTGGTTCTGGTAGTGTTAGTCTTTTGAATAATGGATCTGAAAATTCTTCAAACAGTGTAATCTTTCCTAATCCTGCAAAAAATAACACAAGTTTATTGTTAGAATTAAACGAGAACACTTCAGTTGATTTAGTTATTTTAAATACAATGGGTCAGGTTTTAAAAGCGATGAAAATTCAGGGTCAAATTGGTGAAAACAATGTTAATTTGGATTTAAACGGAATGTCAACAGGCATTTATATAGTTAATGTTAAGGTTGGTAATTCTTTAAGCACTAAAAAATTAATTATTGAGTAATTAATTTTCAACTTACAAAAAAATAAAAAACCGCTGTAATTTTTACAGCGGTTTTTTTTATTTTATAATACTCAATAATTAAAATGAATTTCGACGACTTTTTAGAAGCAGAAATAAAATATGATTATTAGTTTGATCGAACTATTTAAATAAAATTTTAGAAAATTTTAAATAATTTTTATAATTAAAATCTATGTTGCATAAATTTTATATTAATTTAATGTTAGTCTACATTTTTTATATTATATCTGCATTATTAATATAATTCTAATTTCAGAAAAATGTTTAAAAAATTTACTCTAGCTGATAAAATGCTATTTGTTGCAGCTTTTCTTTCACTAATTTTTTCAGAATTTCTTTATTTCACTGGTGATAAGCAAGAAGCCACTTTTTTAGGAATTTGGGTGCCGTCAATTTTGGCATTCGGAATTTATATAAAACTAATTCAGAACAGTAAAAATGATTAATATAATTCCATATTTCGCAGGATTAATAACATTGATATTTGGAATAGCATTTTATCTTGCTCTTCAATCAACAAAAAATAAATAAAACTAATTTATTAATACATTTCATTAGTAGTGTATTTCTTAAAACTAGTATAATTAAAATTGGATTAATTTACAATCTAAATTTAATTTCTTTATAATTAAATAAACACTAATTCATCATGTTTGCATTAATATTTACATTAATTAAAGATTTGCCTCAATTAGTTAAAACACTAATTTTTTCAATCATATTGGTTCCAATTATGGGTATGGCAATACCCTTTCTTCATAAAAATTTTGGCAATGGATTATCAAATAAAGAGCTATTATAATTTATAACGATTTTAAATCAAAGAAACGTCGTTTATATTTATAAGAAATTTTTTTAATACTAATAATTACTATGATTTTTTAAAATTCAAATCCGTTAAAAGATAATTATGATACCCATCTATAGCTTTCCAATACCTAAATATTGAGGCATAATCTTCTTATTTTTTTAAATACCCATTTTCCAAAAACCATTCGAAGCAATCTTTAATAGCACCCTCAATTGGTGTTTGGGGCAAGCCTAATTCAGCACTTGCCTTTGCAGAAGAATAATAATGAATTTCGCTTGACAAAAGAGTTAATTCATAAGGCATTTTGGTAGTATATTTAAACGTAGTCGCTAAAAAACTATTAATTTTTCCGAAAGCAAGTACAGCTTTTGTAGGGAAATTTATTCTTGGTGGGCTTACCCCAATTGTTTTTGCAATTTTTTCAAACGCCTGTTTGTATGTTAAATTCTCATCTCCTAAAATATAACACTCCCCATTTCTTCCTTTTGTAATTGCATTAGCAATTGCTATTGCTACGTCTTTTACAGCAATAAAATTTTTGCCTCCTAAAGTATATCCTGGTATTTTTCTTTTGTATAAAAAAATTTAAGAAAGCATAAATTTTAAAATTATTTTTTTGGACTTTTTATTTGAGTCCATCAACTTATGTCAACCTTTGGACTTTGGCAACTTTTAGAAGCTTTAATGAAATAATTTTACTTAACGATATTATTAAATTTTATTTCTTAATTTAATATTACGTAATATTTTTAAAATATTAATACAAGAATTGAAATTAAATTAATGCTTTTGTTTAAAAAAAACATCTAAATTTAATTTCGAATTAAATAAAATAATTAATTTTAAATTATGAGAATATTATTTTGTTTAATTTTATCTATTATTTTTTTATCAATAAGGGCACAAACTGAATATTTTAATAAATATAAACCTTTAGCAGATAGCATAAGCGAAAAATATGGGGTGCCTTCTTGCATTATTTTATGTGTAGGGTTTTTAGAGTCGGGTGGGGGTAAAAGCAAAGTGGCGACAATTTTAAATAACCATTTCGGCATTGTTGGCAGAAATAATCTTCACAAGAAAGGTCGCTTTAAAAGTAAATATAAATATTTTTATTCTGTAAGCGACTCTTATAAGAGCTTTTGTAAATTAATTGCCTCTAAATCCTATTATTCTACTTTAAAAGGCAATAAAAATATTGATAAATGGGCAATTGCTATTGCATCAAAAGGCTATGCAGAAAATGCTAATTTATGGAGTAGCTATATAATTAAATTAGCTAAAAAACAATGCAAATAGTTTAATTTATGATAATGATTTTTTTAATTTATTTTGATTAAATTATGATGTTTGTTATTTAGTAATAATAATTTTTTCTCCTATTTTTAAAATAGATTTTTTACTAAGATTATTTGTATTTAAAATTATTTTTTGACTTATTTTGTAAATACGGCATAATTTACTTATTGTATCTCCTTTTTTTACGATATGTATTTTATTTGTTGAATTCTTTGAAACTATTATCTGTTTTTTATTATGTGCTTCTAAAATTTTAATTAAACTGTCGTTCTTTCTATTTCTTAATATAGATGCCATCGTATCTTTAACTATGCTTCGAATTTGATTAAGATTAATAGAGTCATTAAAATTTATTAAATTGTAAGCTTCTAGTAAGGAGAGAGTGAAAAGATTTGCCTGTAATGAATAGCCTTGTTCTGTGAAATGTAATTTATCTTTAAGTGTGAGCCCTTTGTTATACCAAGTATAGATTGATCCCCATCCTCCCATCGCTTCATTTAAATCAAAAATAGAATAATTTCCACTATCTGCAATTTTTTTTATTAGGCTATTAACACTAATTTGATTTGAAGGTATTCTATTCTGACTTCTTGTATCAGGAGCAGTAGTAAAAATAAATGCCGTTTTGGGAGATGCAATTTCTAAATCTTGCATAAATTTAATTATTGAAGATTTATAAAAAGAGGTGTCTAAGTCTTTGTTATAAGCTTCGTTAGTGCCGAAAGAAAAAATAATAATGTCTGGATTCAATTGAGCTATTTGTTCTATTGACCAAGGTGCATTGTTTATAAGGTGAGTGAATTGAGCTCCAACAACGCCGCAATGATGATAATTCACTCCATATTTAATATCAGAAATTAATTCAAAACCATAAAATCCGAAATGATTTTGTTTAGTATTTGTTTTGAAAGGAAAAAGAGAGAAAGTGTTAGTTGAAGTATTGCTATAAAATGAACTTAGCCCCCAACCAGAGGGATTTAATTTGTTTTCTAAAAACTTAAATTCGTCATTTAATTTAAAAAAATAAGATTCAGAATCTGAACTATGCCAAATATTTATTTTTTTAAAAGGCGAGCCCTCAAAATTTTCTGTGAAGTTTAACGATATACTAGAATTGCTATCATTTGTAAATGCGGCATATCCAATAAAACCTAGTTTATTCGATAGATTAGGCGTTAATGTTTTCTCCCCTATCCATTTTTTATTTGTTTTAAGAATTAAGCCTCTTGGGCCAAAACTTTTTGCCAAGGCATAAGGAAATAAAACACCTCTTCCGCCATTTCCAAAATAGTATTGCAACTGTTTTCGGATTTGACCGCTAAAATAATCTCCTTGAATATGACTATCGCCAATATGAATAATTGTAAAAATAGAATCTCCAGAAGAATAATTATTTTTTATTTTATTTTTATATATTTTTTGAAGTTTTAAAAAAGCTAATTTTAATTTCGGACTCTCATTAATTCGCAAAATAGAATAATCAACTGCCGAGCTATCTTTTAAAATTTCTTGAGAATTTATTTTACAACAAGTAAATAATAATGTTAATATAATTATAACTCTCATATTAATTTAAAATTGAAAGTATATAAAGGGCTGTACAATATCGTCTTTAAATTGAATGATAATTTGTAAAGATATCATAATCCATATTATCCAAGTTAATGTTGGCAATCTATTTAAAAAAAGAAAGAATTTTTCCTTTATAAACGGAGGGATAAAAACTATAGTGGAGGCAATTATTAAAACATAACAAAATTCTTTTCTAGAGAACCAAAATCCATTAAAATCGATTAAATGAATATTAAAAATAATTTTATTTATGCTAGTAAAAGCATCAGTAAAAGAATTTGATCTAAAAAGAATCCAACATAAAGCAACAAAATGAAAAGTAATTACGATTCCAAGAAAATCACTAAACGCATTGTGCTTAAGATTTGGAAATAATTTTGACCAAATTTTATGAATAATTAATGCTAGTCCATGAGCTAAACCCCAAATTAGAAATCGCCAATCAGCCCCATGCCAAAATCCACCAATAAGCATTGTTGCTGATAAAAATAAATAGGTATTAAACTTTCCTTTTCTGTTACCGCCTAATGGAATATATATATAATCTTTTAGCCAGTTGCTTAAAGATATGTGCCATTTTCGCCAAAATTCAGTTATGTTTTTTGAAAAATACGGATTATTAAAATTTTCTTTAAGCCGGTAACCTAATAAGAGTGCTATTCCAATTGCGATATCAGAATAACCTGAAAAATCAAAATAAATTTGAAAACAATAAGCATACATTGATAAAAGATTTTCAACTCCTGAAAAATTTGTAGGAGATTGGTGAATTATGTCAACGTATTTTCCTAAATAATCTGCTATAAATAATTTTTTTAAAAGCCCAATAATAATTCTTAATACACTTTCTTTATATAAAATTTTATTTAAAACATTTGGATTTATTATTTGGGGAAGAAAATCTTTTGCTCTTACTATTGGTCCGGCTACTAAATGAGGGAAGAAAGTCATGTAGAAAGCATAGTCGCTCATTTTTTTTGCAGGGAGGATTTCGTTTCTATAAACATCAACTAAATAACTTATAGATTGAAATGTATAAAAAGAAATGCCAATTGGTAAAAAAAGATTATGCTGATTAAATGATGTTCCTAAAAGTTGATTGAAGTTTTGAATAAAAAAATTAGAATACTTAAAATAAAGTAAAAATGAAAGGCTAAATAATAATGATATCCATAAAAATATTTTTTTTAAGCCTCCTTTCTTTTTATAAATTAAAAATGCTAAGAAATAGTCAATTATTATCATTAAAATAAATAGAAATAAAAAAGGGCCACTTGACTTATAATAAAAAAAAAGGCTGAAGCAAATAATATAAATTTTTTTAAAATTGTTTTGCTTAATAATAAACGTATAAAAAATCAAAAAAACACTAAAAACAAATAGAAAACTAAATTCAGTAAAAAACCAAGGCTCTTTAAAAGAATACTCAAAAGCTTGTTTTAATAAGCTATTAGAGGTAATTTCTGAAACCATATTGTTTAGCCAATTAGTATCCACGAAAATTTACTGCATTTAGGTTAATAATTCTTGATTTGAAAGTGTATCTTGATTTAGTAGGCTTTTCCATTGAAATTTTATACTTGGCAGATATTTTTATCCATTTTGCGATGCTATCCATCCAAAGACGATAGCCTTTGATACTAGGATGCCTTCCGTCATCTCCTCTTGGGAGCTCCATATTATTGGTGAGAAAAAAACAATCTGTTTCAGCTGCGCTTTCAAAAACTTTATTTATTCCATAATCATTCATATAATTTGCTGGACCAATCCATAAATAAGGTATGCCTCCAATCTTTTTAGCGAACTGGTCGGCTGCTTTTTTTCGTTGCTCCAAATCTCTTGCTGGCAATTCATTTAAACCAAAAACAATAAATAAATAACTAGGTTTATACTTTAAAATAATTTTATTTATTGTGTCTGAAAAAGCGAAATTAAATACCGTAGCAGAATTCCAAGCCAAAGTAAGCAGAAGTTTATGTCCGTTTTGTTCACAATAATCGTTTAAAGGGAAGCATAGACCTCCACATTCAGAATCGCCAATTAGTAATATTCTATGCTTAATTGTGTCAGAAAATTCAATTGAATTATTTAATCGTTTATAATCTGAAATTGCCCATTGTTCTTTTGGCAATAAAGTATCTATATTTTTTATTAATGAATTATTGTCAGTTGATGTGCTTGTTTTTTTTGCAGAATCACTTTTATTTTTATTAGATTCTAAACCATCTGACTTTAAAAATAAATTATTTTTTTTAGTTATAAGTTTTTTTATTTCATAGCCTTTTACAATAAATATATGGTCGGAATAACTGTAAGCGTAAATTATAAAAACAGGAATAAAAAAACTGATGCCAGCCCATAAATTTAAAAGTCGAGAAGGTCTTTTATTGTCTTTTTTTTTAAATTTCATTTGGAGTGTTTAAAAATTTATCATACTTCTTTATAAACTACCTTCAGTTAAATTATTAAATTTTTATTGTTTTATTATTTTTTGAGATAATTTTAATTGCTTATCTTTTTCTAATACATTAATTAAATAAACTCCGTTTACATAATTTGTTAAATCAATCTTTAGTTGCTTTTGAAAATTAGATTGTAAAATTAAAATTCCATTAACATCAAATACCTCGGCAAATAAAATATCCTCTGTATTTTTTTCTATATTAATTAATCCGTTACTTGGATTAGGGCCGATAAAAATCTGACTGCTATTTATTTGTAAATCTATTGATTCCATTGATGTTGGATTAATGCCTAAGGTTAAATCTCTCGAGGGCCCAACTACTTTATTAATTATCCAATTATTCGGATCGCATGAAACAGATGAAACTGTCCCGGTTAAAGCAAAA
>Ga0209358_10002431_pt1 | contig 14179 bp, 16 predicted proteins | sample LauGreFa1BDMLBSN_2_FD_187574 | JGI IMG/M metagenome (GOLD analysis project Ga0209358, IMG submission 187574) | Freshwater lake microbial communities from Lake Michigan, USA - Fa13.BD.MLB.SN (SPAdes) (version 2) | ecosystem: Environmental > Aquatic > Freshwater > Lake | place: Lake Michigan, USA... | reverse complement strand
ATATATATATATACTGGGTTCCAAAGTGGGGTCAAAAATTAAAATCCCTCGTTTCACTCTGGATTTTAATTTTTGACCCCACTTTGGAACCCAGTATATATATATCTCCTCCCACTTTCTTTATATCAAATTTTCTAACATTCTTTCCTAACCTCTCCCCACACTCCTTCTAGACTCTCCTATCAAGCTCTTTCCATATCTCCTCCCACTTTCCGAACCTCTCCCCACACTCCTTCTAGACTCTCCTATCAAGCTCTTTCCATATCCCTTATTGAAACTGTTCCACATTCTTTCTAAACCTTTTATTTTAAACCTCTCTGCAATTTGCTTCTAGACTCTTATTTAGTCCGCTCCCCACATTCTAAGCTCTCTATTTAGCTTCTCCCCACACTCTTTTCTAAACCATCCTTTCTCACTCTGTTTCCCATCTAACCCCACTTTGGAACCCAATGCTTAAAGATTAAGCCTCTCCCCACAATCATTCTTAGCTTAAGTTTTAGCCTCTCCCCACACTCTTTCTAAGCTCTTCATCCAGACCTCTCCCCACATTCTTTCTAGACTCTTATCTAATCCTCTTTAAACCTCTCACCATGTTCTTTCTAATCACATTATTTAAGCCTCTCACCTCACTCTTCCCTAAATAATTATTTAGTCCTCTCCCACTTTCTAAACGCATTATTTAGACCTCTCCCCAATTACTTTCTTATCTCATTTAAAGCTCTCCCCACGATCGAAATACATATTTTATCCTCTTTCATTCTAAACTCTTTATTTAAGCCTCTCCCCGCATTCAAACACTTGTCCATTTTGACCCCACTTTGGAACCCTGTGCTCTTCTAGGGATTTAAGCCTCTCCCACCTTAATTAACTGGCGAATCAAAACCCTCCCCACATCATTTAACTAGCGAATTAAAACCCTCCTTCCACCTTCTAGCATCCTATCTAGCTCCGGCCATGTACCTCCTTCTAAGCTTCTTATCTAACTCCGTCCTGCTTCTTTCAAACGAGCCTATCAAGCTCGCTCCACATGCACATACTCCACCCTCTAAGGAGGTCAAATACACCCTTACCAAACCGGGGTCAAAATGGCCAACCTCCTTCCACACGTCCTCCACATACAGATCTGACAGCTCGCTAAAAGCCCATGTCACCCTTCCACTCCGCTTAAGTGAACCTGCTACCACACACATTCCCGCAGATTTTCCACCGATCGCCGTGAATATTCCACAAGCTCTTTCGCGAGAATATTCGGCGCGATGTTACGCAAATGCTCACGAAATATCGTGATTTAAGCCGTAAATCCGATGGTTAGTCACTCTTTGCCACGGATTTGTATTATTTGTCGCACTGGAGGACTATTTCAGAGGTGAGATATACTGGGTTCCAAAGTGGGGTCAAAATTAAAATCCATCGTTTCACTCTGGATTTTAATTTTTGACCCCACTTTGGAACCCAGTATATATATCTCCTCACACATTCTTATATCAAATGTCCTAGCGAACTTTAAAACACCCTGACAAGTATTTCGTGATTAAATTCTCATTGCGGACAGAAGGAGTTGGAGTCACATCGAATGCGCTGACCTATCGGTGAAAGGTAAAAGCCGGAATGAAAAACGTGTCTTTACTCTGCACATAAATGGTCTCATAGTTCCCTACCTTGAATTCAGCACTTGAACAATATAATACAACGGCTCCATCGTTAAGCTTATCCAGCATAGTTCTACGCCAATGCTCGAGCATTACAGCTTCTTTTGAAGTTGGTGTAAGATTCAAATGCCAGTGCAATGTCCTGAAATAAGCCTCAATGAGTAGCTGATAGTTCTCGTCCGCAATCTTGCTAAGTCGATTAACTTTTATAAAACTCTCAGAGTTAGCCACCTCAAATATCAATGTGTCAGGATAGAATATATGCTCTGCTGGTATAAAAATTGGCTGATTGTTTAAAACCTCATAAAGCGTGACCACCATTTAGAATCATTTTTTTTTTTTTTTTGCATTGATTTATGCTCCAACAGCTTAATATCCTGGGGCACTCTGGATTTAATTTTGACCCCACTTTGGAACCCAGTATATATCGAACTTCAAAGATATCTTCTAACCGCTCCCCACACTCATTCTAAACTAAGTATTTAGACTCTCTTAATCCATCATTTAAACGGCTCCTCACATTCTTTCTAAGCTCACTATTTCAACTTCTCCCCACATTCTCTCACAACTCATTATCTAATCTCTTTCTAAGCTCTTCTCACTTTGGAAACCACTATATCTCCTCACACACTCTTTATATCTAATGTTCTAGCATGCTTTCTAACAATAGACTAAGCCTCTCACCACACTCTTTCTACTCATTTTCTAAACCGACTTATAAACATTCTCTAAACCGACTTCTAAGCCCCTTTCTAGCCGCTCCCCACACTCATTCTAAACTCATTATTTAGTCTCTTTCTAGTTCTCCTCCCTGCTTTCTATACTCGAAAATAATACCTCTCCTCACACATTCTTTCTATCATCTTATCTAGCTCCGCTCATATACCTCTTTCCACATAGTTCATTTAAGCTGTCAACACGCTCTTTCTCGTTAGATATACTGGGTTCCAAAGTGGGGTCAAAAATTAAAATCCCTCGTTTCACTCTGGATTTTAATTTTGACCCCACTTTGGAACCCAGTATATCTCTTAACACGTTCTTTATATCAAATGCTCTAGCGACCTTCAAAACGCCTCTCTCCACTTTCATTCCAAGATACTTTCCAAGATACTTTCTAACTCTCGATTAAACCTCTCAGCACTGTCTTTCTAACCCGACTTCTAAACCACCTTCTAATCATATTTCTAACCGCTCCCAACACTCGTTCTAAACTCTTATTTAGACTCTGTCTAAACCTCTCCACACTTCATTCTAAATACATTATTTAGTCCTCTCCCACATATTTTCTAGTCTCATTATTTAAATCTCTCCCCACACTCTAAATACATATTTAAACCTCTTTCGTTCTAAGCTCTTAATTTAAACACTTGCCCATTTTGACCCCACTTTGGAACCCAGTGCTCATCTAGGGATTTAAGCTTCTCCCACCTTAATTAACTAGCGAATCAAAACCCTCCCCACAACATTTAACTAGCGAATTAAAACCCTCCTTCCACCTTCTAACATCCTATCTTGCTCCGGCCATGTACCTCCTTCTAAGCTTCTTATCAAACTCCGTCCTGCTTCTTTCAAACGAGCCTATCAAACTCGCTCCACACACCTATTCCACCCTCTAAGGATGTTAAATACACCCTTACCAAACCGGGGTCAAAATGGCCAACCTCCTTCCACACGTCCTCCACATACAGCTCTGACAGCTCGCTAAAAGCCCATGTCACCCTTCCACTCCGCTTAAGTGAACCTGGTACCACACTCTTTCCCTCCTGTTTCCTCCAATCACAGTGAAATAATTCCACAGGCTCTTTCGCAACATTATTCGGCACGATGTTACGCAAGATGCTCACGAAATATCGTGATTTACGCGTTAAATCGGATGGTTTGTCACTCTTTGCTATGGATTTTGCCTGATTTGTCGCACTGGAGGGCTATTTATCTCAAATATTATCCTACTCCGTCCAACATCATTTTAAACACCCTATCAATCTCCATTCATTATCACTCCATGTAAGCATCCTCCCACACTCATTTGAAGGTGACGCGTAATTGAAGCTGGCTTAATAGGGCATACCTTTGAATTTTATCGCGCAGGCTTTCGAGATATCCGATACGTACAACCGTTCCTTCCACAATCACTGTTGATTGACTAAGACAGCGCCACAGCATCTCGCTGTTGGTTTGTGGGTCTAATGGGTTGGTGTAACAGTAAGCTGACGGCGGTTTAAATTCCGTCACATTGTTGTGCGTCATTCGAAATACTCGATCGTGTGGGACTGAGATCGATAAGTCGCTTGTTCCTTTTATCTTCAAACCTTCAGACGCTGTGAACTCGCACACCTTGAAGTGCTGCGGCGTTACCTCCATAACCATGGCAGTGAAAGAGCGATTGGGAAGGAACGTGCTAACCAAAGTTCCTTTCAATGATTTTATCTTCAACTCATAGGCGGCGTCTTGCATCCGCTTTAGTAAGTGACTGTGCCCATTTACTACGTCGTTGAGGGAAAAGTTATTTGGAATCTGTTTGAATTCGAAGTTTGTCCCTATTCTGATTACATGATACTTCCGCTGCGCATAGCATTCATCTATTGTTGGGGTTTCATCTGGAAACACCAGAAGCCTCTCATTCGAGCCATAGCGATCACCAGGATCAGGTCTGGACAACTTCAAAAGCTCTACTCGCTTACTCAACCTTACTTTTTTGCCTACTGAGCTCACAAGCTAGAAATATGAACCATAAAAACAGAGATATGCATTCGCTGCATCGAGCCAATACATCAATGAGCTCGAACCATTAGAGTATTCAAACCCACAGGTTCGTGCGTCCTCGTTGTAGCTCTAGTTAAAAAAGTGCTTGTCGGGATGATAGCCATTTAGATCCATTTGTGGCACCCACCCCATCACTACTTCCTTACCTGGCGTAAGGCCTGCCATTGCATTGACGGCCTGCGTTCTCATCGTTAGAAGATCTAGGAAGGTTACAGCTCTATCTGCAATAGTGTTTTGGTACAGCAGCACATTAGTTTCTGTCAGGGCAAGAGGATACATATCACTTTTACCATTACCGCGATGCATATAGTCATAGACCTTCCAAGGATCTAGACCTTCACATTCATATGATATACAGTTGTTAATAATTTGCTTTCCCAAAGTAATGGAGCGAAGTTTTTGCCCGACAGAGGTGACATTTGCGAAATGAGGAGTCAGCTGCGTTGACGACACTCTACCTCTATTAAGCTCTGCTTTTTTGCAATAATACCACTTGGGTTCGCATAGGCGCATGTATGTGTGCGACCTTCAATAATCATCATTCGCATGTCGTGTTTGGGAGCTTGTGAGTGGAGGTGATTGAAGCAGTGGGCTGACACTCGGGGCAGACCGTGAAGGTCGTGGTGATAGCCAACTGAGCTCAACTTTAACAAATGTCCCTCCAAGACGGACGTGCCCCAACCTGCCAATGAAAGCGAGTCGACTCGGTGTCACTTTGCCAAGGCTAATTGGTCGGATTATGCCAATGGCTTAAGCCGTCATTCATCCTTCCACTTGCATCACCTCCAATTCGTGTGAAGCCTCTAAATTCGAGCATGGTCGTATACTCCCTATGAATAAGTCTCGTACATACACATCGGTCGGACTCGTCGTTGCGATCGATGTGCCTGTATGTACCTCATACTTACACTCACTCACATGCCGCCCCTCACTGGCATGTCACACCCTCCAACAAATGACTTAAAGGCATAATCGCTCCATCCAATGAGTGGAGTGAACATGACGCTGGACACCACCTTGCGATCCGACTCGACACCACCCACCGAACTGCGACAATGCACCGTCTGCAGCGATTGGAAGGCGCCCTGTTTGATGGCACCCCACCGGCGCCAGTGTCGCTCGTGTCGCAATCGCTACAACGAGCGTGTGCGCGACCAAGAGAAGAAGCGAATCAAAGACCAGAAGCGCTGGCACAACGCCTACCTCCGCAAGAAGCAGCGAGCGGATGAGGCCAAGATGACACGGGTGATGGTCTGTTGAGCTCGTTTGCCCACATCAACCTTCCACGGGAGGCTCCTATTCCCTTTTCTCACCCCATCCGAGAAAATGGAAAAGTGGCTTAAAGGAATCGAAAATGAAGTAAATCATGGGTGGAGTGGAACATCCGATGGTCGACCCGGCCTATCCGATTATCGAACGCCTGCGACGTGAGCAACGCAATGCTCGACGACGCTCCGCACATGCGACCGCCTCGGTGGCCTTGCCGAGCGCACAGTGGGTGCGCACGGAGTTTCGTGCCGAGATGCGCCAACTCAAGCGCCCGCTGCGCTCCATCACCGCCCGCAGCGCACTGGAATGGGCGAGCCTCCTTGCGTCCCACCGGCAACAGCACCTCGAGCGAGCCCCACCCACCGCCACCCCCACCGTCGCATGCACGCCCCGGCGCACGACGGCGACGAGACCAGTGCGTGCACGCACCGCCCCCGCCGCCCGTGCTCGTCGCCCGCCCTGCCGTCAACCTTCGAAACCGACCGTCGAGTGGCTGCGAGGCGAGTACCGTGCCGAGATGCGCCAGCTCGGCGTCGGCCAACGCACCATCACCGCCCGGAACGTGCTGCGCTGGGCGCACATCCTCTCGTCCACCCGCCGCCGGCGACAGACAACCCTCCGCCCAGTCTTTGACTGGATCCGGTACTACCACGTCGCCTTCCCGCTCGCCGAGTTGCCACGACGCTACACCACCATGCTCATGCTGCTCCCACCCGAGGAGCAGGAGCACTTCCAAAGCCAGCCGCACCGCATCGTGCTGACCTCGGCGATGCTGCACACGCGCCCACTGACGATGGACGTGGAGAACTGCTGGCACGGCGAGAATTGGCTCAAGCAGATTGCGGACGACGAGACCGAGATCGACAGCAAGGGCACCTGGTGGTGCACGGCGGCGCCCGTCCCCGACCTGCCACCGCTGTGGAGCGCCTTCGCCGAAGCCTCGATTCGGATCGAGCGCATCGCCGGCGGCTGCTGGAAGAACCGCGGTCGCTGTGCCACGCGCACCGTCCAGACGCGCACGTTCACGCTCGACACGTTCTGTCCGCAAGCCCAGCGCAACGACTGCGCGCTCGAGTGCCTGCGCCACCTCGCCGCCAAGCACCACGCCGCCATCGCGCCGAGCAACCTGCAGCTCCGCAAGGAGTACCACCTGCCCACCAACGCGTTCATCACCGTCGACACGCTGCTCGCACTGTGCACGCGCTTCCTGCCCCACCGGCGGCTCGTCGTCGCCACCAGCGACTTTGCCGACGAGGCGATGGACATGAGCACGACCGACTACATCGTCCTCCTCGACGGACACTATCAGGTCGTCGAGGCGTGCGCGCGCCGGCGGACGGCGGCGGAGGTCGCGGCGGACAAACGCATCACGCGCGGCGTCCTCGCGCTCGACTTTGAGACGCGCCCCTCGTTCGCCCATCCGACACACATCCAGCGGCGTGTGACCGACCCGACGACGGGCGCGACGACCACGTCCGTCGTCCACAGCCACCGGCTCGTCGACACGATTTGCCACGCACGCTACACGCAAAACGGCGACCGCACCGACCTGCCGTCGTCGACGGGACTGCGCCATGTTGACTTTACGACCAACCGCACGGCCTCGTCCGCCCGCCAGCTGCTCGATTGGCTCAAGGACGAGGCGCAGACGCACCAGCGGCACTACCAGGTCGTCGCCTACAACGGCTCACGCTTCGATTACTATTTGCTGCTGGGCGCGATGACCGCCGAGGAGACGCGCATGCTCGAGCCAACGCTGCAGCTGCGTGGCAAGGCCATCATCGGTTTTGAACTCTACGGCTGCATGTTCAAAGACCCCAACCTCTTCCTGACGGGCTCGCTCGACCACAACTGCAAGGCCTTCAAGGTCAACTGCGCCAAGCAGACCGAGTTCACCCTCGCGAACGGCACGACGGTCGACAACATGCAGCTGTGCTTTTACAGACCATCGTTGGACGTGTGGGACTTTCTCGACCTGCAGCGCACCGAGCCCGACTTTTGGCGGCTCTACACGACCTACTGTGACCTCGACTGCGGTGCGCTGTATGCGCTGTGGAAGTGCTTTCGGCAGGGCATGGACGACCTAACGCTGCAGATGGGCGGGCACCGGCTGCTCGCCAAGTGCCGCATCGTCGGCTCGTGCACGATTGGCAGCCACGCCAAGAAACTGCTCACGGCGCTCACGCGCGGCACGCCCGCCTTCCAGCACTTTGAGGCCTTCTTCTACGGCCACTGCAAAGAGGCGGGCTGGACGGACGCCGAGTGGGACGCGTCGGTGCGTCGACGCTACGCCTTCGTCGCCAAGTGCAAGCGCGGCGGCATCAGCCACGTCAACCAGCCCGGACGGCACGACGAGTCGGTGGTCGGCGTCGACGTCGTCTCGCAGTACCCGACCGCGCTCATGAACATGCTCATGCCGGCGGGCAAGTCGACGTGGGTGAAAAAGTACGAGCCGCGGATGCACGGTTTTTACGAGGTGCGCCGGCTGCGCTTCGCCTCCGACGATGACAAAGACGATGGACGGTGCCGACGCTTTCGACCGATCGCATACAAGGGCAAGAACGGCGAGTCGCTCGACTGGAAGCACCGCTGGAGCGACCCCGCGACCCGCGACGAGAGCATCCACATCGACAGCCAGATGCTCACGTACCTCACCGACGAGTGCGGCTTGCGCGCGTTCGAGGTCGTCGAGGGGCTCGTGAGCAAGCAGTGTCTCAAGGGCGAGGAACTGTTTGGCCGCTATGTCACGCCGCTCGTGCGCGAAAAGGCGCGGCAGGACGCGCTCAAGGACGCGGGGAGCGGCGAGTACAACGTGGCGATGCGCGAGGCGTGCAAGTTGCTCCTCAATTCGCTGACGGGCAAGTTGGTCGAGGATAGTTCGCGCTACTACAAGGTGGCCTTTACGAACGGGGAGGAGCATACGCGGCAGAAGGGGACGTTGCTCAATGGGCTGAGCGTCGTCAAGGTGTACAACCGCGCGGCCACGACGGATGGCGATGACGAAGAGGAGGACACCGAGGAGGACGGCGAGGCCACGCCGCACGCGCGCTCCTCCCATCAGCATCGACGGCTGGCGGACGTCAACGTGTGGGTGAGCGCGGGCGTGTGCGTGTACGCCCACTCGAAAATCCTGCTCTTCAAGTACATCGACCTGCTGCCCAACCAGGCCGACGACGTCATCCACGTCGAGACCGACGGCATCTACTTTCCGACGCGCTGCTGGGCGGCCTTCGAGCGCAACTTGCGCGAGCGCACGCCCGAGGCGCGCTTCCCGCTCGCGCTCGGCAACGAACTGGGCAGTCTCAAGCGCGAGAGCACGAGCGTCGGCTCGTCGTATTGGCTCGGCAAAAAGTTTTACTACTACCAGACGAGCGATGGCAAAGAGGCGATGCGCATCAAGGGGATGCCGCAAAAGACCATCGCGGCGGACGGGACGAGCGTCCAGCTCGTTGACCGTGTGTTGTACGAGCAGGTCTATGCGGGGCAGGCGGTCACGAAGGAGTATGCGACGCTGACGAAGCAGTTCTTTGGCAAGGAGGTCAAGATACAGGCACATCGAACGCGACGAACCGTTCGACCGATGTGTATGTATGGACTGTACTCCGAGAGTGTGGAGGATGCTGACCAGGCGAATCCACACTCGTAGCTCTCGTCTCTTTATGTTGTTTTTAAACCATTTCGAATTCGGCCGCTCACATGGGAGCGGGCAAGCTTTGGGCAGGAAAGCAGGTGGGTGCACCTCATTCGCCCCACCAAATGCGATTGGTTGCGGTTTCATAGTGAGGATAGTCTATTCGCCCCACCATTTGGTGGGACATGATGGTGTTTGGTGGTGCGTTTGAGCTATGTGCAGATGAAATACCCCACAGTCCCACCGGTGGGACAATGGTGGGACAATGGTGGGACAATGGTGGGACAATGGTGGGACAATGGTGGGACAATGAGGCGAATTTTCGTGCGTTTGTATAGTGTGCGCACAGTGTTTGCACCTCCATTTGGTGGGACAATGGTGGGACAATGGTGGGACAATGGTGGGACAATGGTGGGACAATGGTGGGACAATGGTGGGACAATGGTGGGACAATGGTGGGACAATGGTGGACAAATACGTGCCAATTTCGCTATAGCAATGTGAAGACACAGTGTTGGCTGCACAAATGTTGGAGCAATTCGGCTCATTTTCTTGCATAGGCTGCATCAGATTGGACAATGGAGGCGCAAGGAACCTTACAAGGAAAGCGGGCGGGTGCACATCATTCGCCCCACCAAATGCGATTGGGTGCGGTTTCATAGTGAGGCCTGTCTAAACGCCCCACCATTTGGTGGGACATGGCGGACTTTGGTGGGGCGTTTCATCTATGCGCAGATGAAATGCCCCACAGTCCCACCGGTGGGACAATGGTGGGACAATGGTGGGACAATTGTGGGACAATGGTGGGACAATGGTGGGACAATGGTGGGACAATGGTGGGACAATGAGGCGAATTTTCGTGCATTTGTATAGTGTGCGCACAGTGTTTGTCCCACCATTTGGTGGGACAATGGTGGGACAATGGTGGGACAATGGTGGGACAATGGTGGGACAATGGTGGGACAATGGTGGGACAATGGTGGGACAATGGTGGGACAATGGTGGACAAATACGTGCCATTGTTTGCACCCCATGGTGGAACAATTCTGCGCATTTCGTGCATGGACGCCATTTGGTTGGACAATGGAGGGAAATAGATGGGTTTGGCGCATGTGCATAGTGTGCGCACCGTGATTTCCACCGCAAATGGCGGAACAATTCGCGCATTTTCGTGCATTGGCACCATTTGGTTGGACAGTGGATGGCAAAATGGCGTGCTATTTGGCGCATGTGCATAGTGTGCGCACAGTGATTGCCGCGCCAAATGGAGGAACAATTCTGCGCATTTTCGTGCATACAATAGTTGCTCCATTTTTGTAACAAAGTGAAATGGCTTTCGTGCATTTGCATAGTATGTGCACACTGTTCTCATGGATAAATGATGTACAATTAAGCGCATTTTCATGCATGGGCTCCATTGGGTTGGACAAAATGAGGCGGCATTTGTGCATTGGCATCGTGTGCGCACCGTGTTTGCGCTATTTGGAGGGAGAATCGTGCATGATCCGCCCCTTTCTGCCGTGTGCGCACCGTGCTTGCACGAATGGATGGGACGATGATGGGACGATGGAAGCGACATGGCAGAAATGCTTTCTGCAAAGTAAATGCGACGCTGTAGTCTCTGTCGGATTGGCAAGCAACTGCACGAGTTTGAGAGTGTGCGTGGCAATTGTTGGAGAAATGAGTGTCGGGAGTGTCGACGAGCCCAGCGGCGACAGCGGACAATGGCAACATCGATGGATGGCAACGATGACACGGCGAGTATGGTGAGCGGCGGTGGCGTCACGCAGGCGTCGGATGGTGACTATGAGGCCTCGACTCGTCCTCTGGAAGAGCGAATCCGTGACAGCATCCGTCCACTCGAAGAGCGACTGCGGGCTTTGACCGATGAGCATCGTACAGGGAGCGTGCCATCGATTGGACAGCGGCTTGTCCAATTGGAGCATGAGATGCTGAGTCGCCGATGGGCGATGGAGAGGTGTGGATGCTCGGAGCGAGACCCGCTGTGGGAGATTTTCGTTGGGCTGGTCTGTACGACGCTCGTGTTTGTGCTGTTGCGGTGGGTGGAGGGGCGGTTGTGGGCTCATAAGCCTGCTGATTCGGATGATAGGAGGATGCTGGAAGGATGAGGCATGAGGATATGTAGAGTATGAGAGCGTGGGAGAGTCCTATTGGCTTAGCAAGAAGCCTTACACCTTCAAAACAGTGAAGAGGATGAAGTCGGAGAGGTCATGCGACTCCGGGACGTTGTGCCGAGGACGATTGCTTGTCTTGATGTGCACGACGTTGGTGTTTGTGCTGATGAGATGTATATATACTGGGCTCCAAAGTGGGGGTCAAATCCAGAGTGAAGCTCTCTCCTCACACTCTCGGGAAGCCAATATAGCGTTCGCACAGCCAGGCGCCTTTGAGACACTCGGGAGCCCAGTATTTCGCAAGTGTCCCAAAGTAATTCCGAATGAAACTAGGGAATTGAGACACTCGGGAATGCCAGTATATGGATGAGTGGCATACGCTTGATGCACACGCAGTGCGACTTTGTTCGTCACAATGGGAGCATATGACGCAGGCGAAAAAAAAAAAAAAAAAAAAAAAAAAAAAAAAAAAAAAAGCGGTATATAAATCATTTAATGTCGTACACACTTTATGTTGCAGAACACTGGAACCCCGTCGAAGGTCTTACTTGGTCATCAGTCTGCGATTGGCTGAATGCGCAGATTAAAAAGCCTACCAGGTGCATTTCAGGATATCGATACGATAATGTCAGTGTAACACACGTACAGAAAGATACACGGACTCCAACATGGAATGGAGGTGAATTTCAGGTGTTTTATGCTAATGCTGATGGTAAAGGGTTTAAGAATCAAATGGTTAAATTGAAAAGATATTATATACTTGTTAACGGAAAATGTGCAAACAAGCCAGGCACCGGTTGGATTTCACGGTCAGCGGGGAAGAACACAATGACGTATCAACAGCAACCGAGAGAAACACCAATCCTTGCATGGAACAGTGACGGCTGGCCTGGCAATAATGATTGGAACAGAATTATGGATGATTTGTTCACCATAATCAGCTCAAACGAATTTATGAGAGAAGGCAGTATTCCTCTAGCAAATAAGTAAACAAGCCAGTCGCCGGTTGGATTATACGCCCAGAGGGGAAGAAAACATGGGTGTATCAACAGAGAGAGCAACACCAATCCTTGCATGGAACAGTGACAGCTTGCCTAGCAATACTGATTGGAACAGAACTCAAGAAGATTTGTTCACCATAATCACCTCAAACGAATTGTGGAGACAATGCAGTACTCCTCTAGGAAATTGACATGTGCCCAGCATTTCGCCCGAAGGCGAAAAGAAGTGGGGAGAGCGCTAACTAATGGGCTAGGAAAGTGGTGAGAGGGCTAAATAATGAGCTTGGAAAGTGAGGAAATATTAAATGATGAGCTTAGATTGAGATAAGTATTGTTTAGAAAGAGTGTGGAGAGAGGCTAATTGAGAGTAAGAATGTGTATTTGAATGAAATGGAAAGAGGTGAGAGGTTTAGATAAGGAGTTTAGAAAGAGTGTGGGGAGGGGCTGATAATGAATGTAGAAAGAAGGTGGGGAGAGGATTAAAACAGTGGTTAAGAATGAATGTATGGAGAGACTTAAACAATCTTTAGGCACTGGGTTCCAAAGTGGGGTCAAATGGGAAACAGAGTGAAAACGATGTTGGAAATTTTGACCCCACTTTGGAAGCCTGTATTTAGGCTTAGAAAGAATGTATTGACAGTTTAAATGCTAATATAGGAAAGAGGTATATGAGCTCGATAAGATGTTAGAAAGAATGTGGGAGGAGAGGTATTATTTCGAGTATAGAAAGAAGTTGGGAGGGGAACTAGAAAGAGTTTAAATAATGAGTTTAGAGCGAGTGTGGGGAGAGGTTAGAAAGAGGGTTAGAAATCGGTTTAGAATGCGGCTTAGAAAGAGGTTTTATCGAGAGTTAGAAAGTGGAAAGAGGTGCTTTGAGAGTTCGATATGTTATTTGATATAAAGAGAGTGTGAGGAGATGTATATATTGGGTTCCAAAGTGGGGTCAAATGGGAAAGCGAGTGAGAAGAGCTTAGAAAGAGCTTAGATAATGAGGTGTGAAAGAATGTGGCGAGAAGGTTAAATAGTGAGCTTATAAAGAACGTGAGGAGCTGCCTAAATGAGCTTAGAAAGTGGGGAGAGGTTTAGACAGAGCCTAAATAAAGAGTTTATAAAGTGGGGAGAGGTTTAGACAGAGCCTAAATAAAAGAGTTTAGAACTCAGGTTAGAAAGATAGTGCGGAGAGGCTTAATCACGAGATTGAAAGTATATTGGAATGTGGAGAGAGGTGCTTTGAAGTTTGTTAGAAAAATGATAAAAGAGTGTGTGAAGAGATATATATATACTGGGTTCCAAAGTGGGTCGAATGGTAAACAGAGTGAGAAAGGCTGGTTTAGAAAAGAGTGTGGGGAGAAGTTAAATAGAGAGCTTAGAATATGGGGAGCGGACTAAATAAGAGTATAGAAGCAAATTGCAGAGAGGTTTAAAATAAAAGGTTTAGAAAGAATGTGGAACAGTTTCAATAAGGGATATGGAAAGAGCTTGATAGGAGAGTCTAGAAGGAGTGTGGGGAGAGGTTCGGAAAGTGGGAGGAGATATGGAAAGAGCTTGATAGGAGAGTCTAGAAGGAGTGTGGGGAGAGGTTAGGAAAGAATGTTAGAAAATTTGATATAAAGAAAGTGGGAGGAGATATATATATACTGGGTTCCAAAGTGGGGTCAAAAATTAAAATCCAGAGTGAAACGAGGGATTTTAATTTTTGACCCCACTTTGGAACCCAGTATATATATATAT
>Ga0209358_10002430_pt1 | contig 14180 bp, 7 predicted proteins | sample LauGreFa1BDMLBSN_2_FD_187574 | JGI IMG/M metagenome (GOLD analysis project Ga0209358, IMG submission 187574) | Freshwater lake microbial communities from Lake Michigan, USA - Fa13.BD.MLB.SN (SPAdes) (version 2) | ecosystem: Environmental > Aquatic > Freshwater > Lake | place: Lake Michigan, USA... | reverse complement strand
AATAAATCGGATTTTTGAATACGAAGAAAATCCATATTGTTGGAAAAATAAATTACCTAAAACCGACTATTGGCAACAAGATATTCATTATTTTTTAAAAGCTAATTTAGATCATCAAAAGTTAATTATTAAAGGAGAAATGGAACTGGTTTACATTAATAATTCTCCAGATACTTTAAAATATTTAGTTTTTCATTTGTATCAAAATGCTTTCCAGCAAGGAAGTTATTATGATAAGTTACAAAAACAAGCTGGCATAAAACCCATTTATGGTTATCATGAAAAAGATGGTTTAGGAACAGTTGTAGATAGTATAACTTGTAGTAAAGGAGTAAGTTACACAAAGTTGGATAACACCATTCTATATGTTTATCTTAACAAAGCTATTGTACCCAATGAAAAAATTATTGTTAAGGCAGATTTTACAACATATTTTGGATTGGGCAATACCCGCAGAAGAATGAAAGCCTTTAAAGGTGAAAATGGTTTATGGCATTTTAATGGTGCACATTGGTATCCTAGAATTGCAGTTTATGATAGTAAATTTGGATGGAATACCAACCAACACTTGGATAAAGAGTTTTATGGTAATTTTGGAACTTTTGATGTTGAATTAAATTTACCCAATCATCATATTGCTGAAGCAACAGGTGTTTTAATAAATGAAAATGAAGTTTTACCTAAGGATTTAAAAGAAAAACTTAATTTAGAAAATTTTAAAGATAGAGGAAATAAATCTGTTGCAGATACATTAAGTAAACCTATTTTTTATAATTCTAAAGAAAGAAAAATTTGGAAATTTTCTGCGATGAATGTACATGATTTTGCATTTATAAGCGGACCAACTTACCGTTTTGCTGAAGAAATTTGTGATGGAATTTTAATTAAATCCATGGTGCAAGAAAAAAATGCCAAAGGTTGGTTAACAGCTAAGGATTTTATGTGTAAAGTTTTAAAGGTGTACAATAAAGATTTTGGCTTGTACATATATCCAAAATTGGTTATTGCAGACGCGGAAGATGGAATGGAATATCCAATGTTAACGTTAAATTCGGGTATAAATCCTGGTTACAGAGGTTTGTTAGCACATGAGGCAGGTCACAATTGGTTTCAAGGAATGTTAGGTACTAATGAAACCTATCGAGCTTTTATGGATGAAGGTTTTACTCAATTTTTAACAGCATGGTCTTTAAATAAAATTGATGGGAAATATGTTTTAGAAAATCCATCATCCAATAATTATGTTGAAAAATATAAAACACCCACATTGGTGAATGATTTGCGAATGTTTTATGGTTATATATCAAGTGTTTTAAATTACAACGATGCTCAATTAAATACACACTCATCTGCATTTGGTAATGGCATTAGGCATGGAGGTGGTTACGGTCATGTTTATTATAAAGCGGCTTGTATGTTAGCTAATTTACAACAGGTTTTAGGAGATGATTTGTTTTTAGCAGCCATGCAAAATTATGTGCAAAAATGGAGAGTGTCACATCCTTATCCAGATGATTTTAGAGCTTCTATTATTTCTTTTACAAAAGTAGATTTAAATTGGTTTTTTGATCAATGGCTAGAAACCACAAACACTATTGATTATGCTGTTCAATCTGTAAATTCAATCCCTAACAAAAAAAATCATTATTCCATTAATTTAGTTCGAAAGGGTAAAATGCAAATGCCTTTAGATGTTTACATTATTCATAACAATGATTCGGTAAGTGTGTTACACATTCCAAACACCAATTTTATTAAAAATACCGAAGCCCAAATTTTACCAAAATGGTATAGTGTAGGAGATTTAAGTCCGAAATATACATTTGAATATCAAACTCCTTTAGGAATTAAAAATGTGATTATTGATACAACTTTACAATTAGCAGATATAAATTATTTAAATAACTCATGGAGATTACCAGTAGAGTATAAGTTAAATACAATGTTAAATCATTTTCCTGTTAGGGATAAATATATAGTTTGGATGCGTCCGGATATTTTTTATAATTCATTTGATGGAATGCAATTTGGAGTAAATTTTAAAGCAGATTATTTAAGATTATTGCATAAAATTGAGGGGAATGTTTGGATGAATTCGGGTTTGTTTCAGCAAAAAAATTATACTACAAATTGGCTAAATGGATATCAAGCTTTTGCCTTTAAATTTTCATATGCAACACAAACACCTTGGTTAGGAAAAGGGTATTCAATATCAGCTAATCAAAACTATTTAAATGGAGTGTATCATAATTTTTCGGCAATTCATAAAAAGCTTAACAAATGGGAATTCTCTTTGGGTTTAAAAATGATTTATATTCCTAGAGAATCGTATTTAGAATATCAATTAATAGCGGATTTTTGGAATGCTAAAAAATGGAATAATACCTTATTTCTTCAGGCAACCTATCCTTATAATTTTGCAGGTATCAAAGGTGGTTTAACTTACAAGCTTCGTTCTTCAATTTTATCCGATTATGATTTTAGTTATATTGAATTAAATAGTGTAAATTCTTTTAAATGGGAAAAATCTGTTTGGAAAATAAGGTTATTTTCCAGAATTGGAAAAGGAAGTAACTGGGCACCAGAAAGTATGTTGTTAACATGGGGAGCAAATGCAGAGGAAATGTTGGATAATAAATGGACAAGAGCGCAAGGTGCTGTGCAAAAAGAATGGATAAATCCAAGTTTAAATCCAGGTTTTATTCATTTAGGTGGTGGGTTAAACGCAAGGGCTTTTGTAGCTTATGTTAATCCAATTGAAAAATCTGATGGTAATGTCCATAATTTATATGCATTACACTCTGGTTCAACGATTAATATCGAGGCAGATTTTACAGAATATTTAGGAATTAACCCTACAGTAACACAAAAATATATTAATTGGAATACCTATGCTTTTGGTGATTTTGCTTTTTACAACAACGATAATTTATATGTTCCAAATTCTTTATTGGCAGATGCAGGTTTGGGTTTAAGTTGTACATTTAAAAAATGGGGACCATTGCAAACAGTTCGTCCTACAACAATTCGTGCCGATTTTCCAATTTGGGTTAATAAAGTTCCATTATTTCAGGAAAATCATATTGAATTTAGATTTTTATTGGGTATAGAAAAATCATTTTAAAAAAATGTTTTATTTAAAATAAATATTTCCTGGGATGATATCGGCTAAAAAAGTATGTATTAAAACTCCTTCGGGGTTGTATCTATAAATTTTTCCTCTTTGGGTATAATCCAGCGCATCAGAAACATAAATTTGGTTGTTAAAAGGGTTAATGCCCAAGCTGTAAAAATTACTATAATTTTGAGCGATAATAGGAGATGTAGGAATTGTTGATGCATTAATATTCATTTTGTAAACACCATTAGCTAAAAAATATAAATCCTCATGATTTCCATTTATTTTTAATTTTTTTGGACGGATGTTTTCTGCAAATTCAAAAGTTTTTTCAATACCAAAATCAATTAAATCAATTTTATGCAATTTAGCTTTGGTAATTGGATTGGAGGAACTTCCGGCGCATAAAGTCCATAATTTCCCATCCTTATCTTCTTGTATGGATGCGCAACCTAAGCCAACCCATAAACTGTCTTCTAATTTATCGTTTAAAGTATTAACAACGAATAAATATTCGGATTCGATATTGGTGATATAAGCTTTGCCATTTGCTAAATGCATTTCTTCAGTCCATCCTTTACAAGGAATATGATTAACAATTTGTTTAGAAGTTAAATTTACTACAGCAATTTTGTTTGCATACAAATCGGATATGTAAGCTTTAGATCGGTTTACGCCTAAAAAATATCGAGGTGAAGTTAATCCTGTGATTTCACCCTCGGATTTAAAACTATGTGGATTTAATATTTCAACTTTTCCTGAATTGTTTACTACTACATACAATAAATGGTTAAAAAAGCTAAGAGATTGACAAACATCTCCTAATGTGTTTTTGTTACTAATTTGGTAAATATCTTTTGTTACAGTTGAATCTTTTGGGCTGTAGTAAGTAATTGAAGCGTTACCAAACATAAAATTTCCTTCGTTGGTAATAATAACTCCTTGGCCACTAGTATTTACAAGCGTTTGATTTGTGTTTTTGGGATCATCTGATACACAAGAAGTAAAAATGATAAAACAAACAAATAAAATAGCTTTTTGAATGATAGCCATATGTTTATTTTTTTTTGCTGTATTTAAACAACATATCTTTTTCTTCCTTACTTAAACTTTCGTATCCGCTAGAGCTTATTTTATCTAAAATTGCATCAATTTTTTCTTGAGTAACTTTTTGATAATAGTTATAATCTTCGTCGCTTAAGTTTCGGGCATGATTTCGATATTCTACAGTAAGTTTACTTTTTTTATCAAATATTCCTACAAAAAAATCTAAAAATTTATTGATGTATTTTGTAATGTCTTTTCCTTGTTTGTAAGCATTTGCAAACCAATATCCAGTAAAAGCACCTCCCAAATGTGCAATATGTCCACCTGTGTTACCATTAAAAAAGGTGAGTAAATCAATTAATATCAGCCCTAAACCTAACCATTTTAAGGCAACTTTAAACATGCCGAACAAAAATACTTCTTGATTGGGGCGATAAGTACAAACTGCAATAGAAATAGCCATTACTGCAGCAGATGCACCAACAGCACTCATATTATCATTAAAAATAGGCGATATATTTACAATCAATAATAAAAATCCAGCGCCAATTAATCCACCTAAAAAATATAAAGCTAGTAATTGTTTGGAATTAAAGTACATTAAAAAAAGCTTGCCTAAAAAATACAGCATTAATAAATTTCCCAATATGTGAAAAACACCTTCGTGCACAAACATGTGGGTAATTATAGTCCATGGAGTAATGATTAAAGTTGGTATTGATGTATTTAGTGCTAGCCAACTGCTAAAACTAAAGTTGGCACCAAATAAGGTTAAAACAATTTTACTTAAAACCAAAAACAAAAAAACACCAATATTAACATAAATCAATCGTGTTAATATATCACCAACCCTAAATCTTTGTTTAATTTCCTGTATTATACTTTGCATAAATTTTTATCATTAAAACCGTAAACTACTAAATTATAAAAAGTACTTGGAAATACTTACTAAAAAAAAACTAAAAACATATTTAATTAACTTCAATTAATTTATTGTGTTGTGTGTAATACAAATAACATTGTATAGAATTTTTATGAATATCTTTTAAAACTTTTTTATAAGTTAAAATTTGTTTTTTGTCCTTTTCGTTTTCTTCCCCTGTTTTAAAATCAAGTATATATGTTTGTGTGTTACTAAAAATAATTCTATCTGGTCTAAACTTTTTTTGTTTATAATCTGGCGAAATAATTTCTCTTTCAATCCAATGCGTAGGATTTTTCCAAATGTCAATTAAATCTTTGTTATTACTTGCTTTTTCAAAAATAGAAATTAACTCAATTTCGGTTTCATTATCCAATAAACCATTGTTTTTAAACTCATTAATAACTAGCTTATAATTAAATTCGGTATTTAATTTGGCAAATATTTCGTGAATTAAATTTCCGTATTTTCTTGGGTCTTGTAAATCGAAACTTTCGTTGCTGTTAAGTGGAACATTCCAAATAGTTGGCGCAGTGTAGCTTATTTTTACTTTTGTTCGCCAATCGGTGTTTAATAAATCGTTATTTATTTGATTGTATTTTTGTTCGATAATTTTTTTTGCTAATAAAGTTTTTTTGGTTCCAAATTGAATAGAATTGGATTCAATTTGTACAATATCTTTTTCTTTTAAGCTAGATGAATTTTGAATAAAATCGTATAAGATTCGATTTTCGGATTTTTGTCCAGGTTCTTCTCCAAAAATGTATAATTCTTTAGCAGCTCTGGTTATTGCTACATATAATAGATTTAAATTATCGAGTTCTATTTTTAATATTTCTTTTTTAATTTCAGGAATAAAATCATCTTCAATTAAGCTTTTATTCAAATTTATTAAAGCGCAAGGTATGCCACAATCGTAATTTTGTGTATTAACCCAAATAGTATTTTTTATATAATCTAATTTTGTAATTTCATCTGCAAATGGAATAACTACAATATCAAACTCTAAACCTTTGGATTTGTGAGTGGTTAAAATATTAACAGCATTAAACGAATCTGGAATAGCAATAAATATTTTTTCCTTTTTTTCTTCCCACCAATCTATAATGTCCACTGCAGTTTCTTTATTTTTTTTAATCATTACATTTAAAAAAAACTGTATAAATGGATCGTTAGAGTTAATTTTAAACAAAGCAATAATTTCTTCTAACAATTCGTAACTACTGTAAGCATTAAAAATAGGGAGTTTAATGTTAAGAGTTTCAGTTATAAAATTTTTAAAATATTCGAACGAATTTTTGTTTTTTAGTATTTCTTTATGTGAGGAGAAATTAAATTGATTGTGTTTTTCTAACAAGTAATCTGTTGCTGCAACAATTGCATTTTTGTTGTTTTTATCAAATAATAATTGATAAATATTCATAACGAAAACTACTTCGTTCGACTGACTTAAACTTAAGCTTTCATCCGATTTTATAGGTATTCCAATTTCTGTTAAATAAGAAGCTACTAATTTGTTTTCCTTATTTTTACGGGTAATAATAGCAATATCACTGTATTGATAATTGCGTAATAAAGCATCTTCAATTGTTTCTTTAACCCAATCTAAAGTTAAATCGCCATCATTTTTTTTATTCCAAAATTTCATTTCAACAAAACCTCCTTTTTTTTCGGGGCTGGATTGTTGTGTAAAATCTTCATAGTATTGCTTTAATTCTTTTGGCTTTTGATCAATATAATATTCTAATAAAGTGTTATTAAATGAAATTATATTTGGTAAAGAACGCCAATTTGTTGTTAAAGCAGCCGTGTTTTTATCAAAATGTTGTTGTAAACTTTGATAGCGTAAGTTAATTATTGGATTATCTGTAGGGTAGTGGTTTTTTGGTAAACTTTTAAATTGATCCACATCTCCGCCACGCCATCTGTATATAGCTTGTTTAATATCACCAACAATTATATTTTTTTTGTTGTAAGATAAAGAATTTTCCACTAAAGGCAGTAAATTTTGCCATTGTGTGGTGCTGGTGTCTTGGAATTCATCAATTAAATAATGTTCAAATCGTTCACCAATTTTTTCGTAAATAAAAGGAACGGGTTGGTGAAGAACGAATTCGTTGATTTTATCGTTAAATTCCGATAAAAATACTATGTTTTTTTCTGCCTTAAGAACTAAAATTTCTTGATGAAGTTTTGTAAGTAAGGTAAGTGAAAAAAACGAATTATTAATTTGTTTATACAAATTTATAAGAGGTATGTTTTGCTGTTTATAAAGGATAAAATCTTTAAAATCAATTCGTATTGGAAGTAATATTTCGTCTAAATCAACTGATATAGAAGGATTTTTTGTCCATTTAAAATTTAAATCTATGATTTTTTCAAATGTAGTACTTGTAGTATTTTCTTTATAAGTTTTATCGTTTAATATAGTTTTTGTTAAAGCAAAAAATATTCCGCTATTTCCTTTACCTTGAACTAAATCGTTTGGGTCGATATTTAAATTCAAGTAATTTTTTTGGATTTTGCTTAACCATTCCTCAGATTTTTTATAGTAAGCGTTAATTTTCTCTCTTAAATATTGTCTTTTTTGAGTAAATTCTTCAAAAGTAAATTGATTAAGTTGGTTTAAATACGTTTTTCCTTCATTTTCTTCTGATTTTCCATATAAATTAAGTACAACATCTTCAAATTTCCAATTATTATCTTCTTCAATTGTATCTTTTATGTAATTAAACAAATAATTTGTAAGTTCTTTATCTTCTCCAGTTTTACTAATTAATTTTTCTAAAGCTTCTTTTTTTATGGCATCAATATCCATTTCGATTTCAAAATTAAAAGGAAGTTTTAGTTCTAAATTAAAGGATTTCACCACTCTAACCATAAATTTATCAATGGTACTAATATTAAAATCAGAATAATTGTGTAAAATATGATTTAAGGTTTTGTGAGCTCTTTTTTGAATGGTTTCTTTTGGGGAATTTGTTTTTTGCTCAATAATATTTAAAATAGTTAAGTATTTATCATCAGTAATGGCTTCTTTACCAATATTTTGTAAATATTCCATTACGCGGTGTTTCATTTCATAAGCCGCTTTATTGGTAAAAGTAATAGCTAAAATATTTTTGTATTTAGCATCTAAATCCGAAGATAATGCTAAACTTAAATAATCGTTGGCAAGTGTGTAAGTTTTACCTGAACCTGCAGATGCTTTGTAAATTACAAAATTCATTTGTTACTCTACATTCAATTTTTCTACAATTAAAAAAATTCGATAATCGTTAATTTTTGGGTCGAAAAATTGAGCATTAGAATTGTAATTAATGCTAACATTTTTACCAACTAAACTTTCCCATTTATTTGGTAAATCTATGTTACTTTGAACAAAATTTAACCATAATAATTTTGTAGTTTTTCCATTAGTTTCTTCAACAGTTATAACAACAAATAAATTTTTTTCAATATTTGTTATTTTTCCCATTAATTTTTTGCTATCCTTTTTAAATTCATCTTCTTCCAATTCTTCAACAACAATTTCATCTACAGTATTGTTCATTAATTGTGAAATTTTTATCAAACTTTCCGGACAAACACCGGCTAATTTAAAACCAATAATGGTACCTAATTTACGACCTTCTTCGTCGCCCATTTTTTCTAAATCAATATCGTGGTCTTTTTTTAATTGCTTTTTATATGGCATAGAAGCTTGTATCATACACACTCCTAATTGAGCACTAATTTGATCTTTTTTACCTTTTATGCTTAAGTTTTCTATGCATTCACAAGATTTTTGAGTAATGTCATCCATGTATTTTTGGGCAAATGAAATATTTAAGTTTAAAAATACAATTCCTAATGTGATTAAAATTTTGTTCATTTTTTGGTTTTAAATTATTGATTTTTGTTTACGTTTCCATCTTTTATGCGACCATAACCAAGTTTCTGGCTGATGATTTATACTTTGCTCTAAAAATTCTATAAATTTTTTGGTAATAAATTCATCCTCTGTTTCAGATGGTATATCACAAATTTTATAAAAATTTACAATATAGTGATTTTTTGAAGTTTTTAATGTTTGAGCGAAAAATACTGGGTAATTAAATTTTTTTGCTAGTTTTTCTGGACCCATAAAAAATGGAGTGTTTTGATGTAAAAAGGTTGTCCATAAACACTGGTCGTAAGATGGTGTTTGATCCGCTATAAAAGCATTTAAAGTAGTGTTGTGTTTGTTCTCTATCATTTTTCTTAAAACATCTTTACTACTGTATAATTCATTACCAAATTTTCCTCGCAGTTTTAATAACCAATCGTTTATTTTTTCATTATTTTGTGGATAATAAACCGATTTTATTATCTTGGGTATTTTTGCACCAAAAACGGCTCCAATTAGCTCCCAATTGCCTTGATGTCCCATTACAATTATAACACTTTGCTTTTTTTTAAGGTATTCCTCTACCTCTGAATAACTATCAGTAATATTAATTTTTTCTGATAGTTCTTCTTTTGTAATATATTGTATTTTAAGTGTTTCGAAAATAATTTCACATAAATTTTTATAAAATTTCTTTTCGATAATTTTTCTTTCAGAATCGGATTTTTTAGGAAATGCGTTTTTTAAATTTTCACGAACAATTTTTTTGCGATAAGCTATTATGTAGTATAAAAATATATAGCTAGTATATGCCCAAACATTTATTAGCCACCAAGGTAATTTCCCAAATATTTTAAGTATTACAAACAAAATCAAAAATTAAAAAAACTAAATTAGTAATATTTGCTCGATAAAGTTGACCAATTTTAATTATATCTGTTAAAAAAATCAACAAATTTTAATTCAATCAGCTTTTTTTTAATCAAATTAAGGATTGTAGCTTATTTTTATTAATTTTGTGCGATATTTAAAAATACTATGGACAAATTTGCTTCAACATTAAATATCCCAGAAGGTTTAACATACGATGATGTACTTTTGGTTCCTGCTTACTCCGAAATTTTACCAACACCTCAGGATATTTCATTAAATTCTAAATTTAGTAGAAATATTACCTTAAGAACTCCTGTTATTTCTGCTGCAATGGATACAGTAACTGAAAGTTCTATGGCAATTGCAATGGCTCAAGAAGGTGGAATCGGTGTGATACATAAAAATATGAGTATCCAACAACAAGCAGATGAAGTAAGAAAGGTAAAAAGAGCTGAAAATGGGATGATTTTAGATCCAGTAACACTAAAGTTGGATTCTACAATTGGTGACGCAATGAAAATCATGAGCGAAAATAAAATTGGTGGTATTCCTGTGGTTGATGATGAAAAAAATTTAGTGGGTATTTTAACCAATCGTGATTTACGTTTCGAGAAAAAATATTCTCGTCCGGTTTCGGAAGTTATGACATCTCAAAATCTTATCATTGCTAATGAACAAACTGATTTTGAACAAGCTGAAGAAATTTTGCAAAAACATAAAATCGAAAAATTACCAGTTGTAGACGAACACAATAAGTTAGTTGGTTTAATTACTTACAAAGATATTTTAAAAATTAAGTTACGTCCAAATGCTTGTAAAGATGAATTTGGACGATTAAGAGTTGCAGCAGCTGTTGGGGTTACAGATGATTGTATTGAAAGAGTTACCGCATTAGTTAATGTTGGTGTAGATGCTGTTGTTTTAGACTCTGCTCATGGGCATTCTCTTAAAATTATTCAGAAATTAAAAGAAATAAAATCTGTTTTCCCAAAATTAGATGTTGTAGCAGGTAATATTGTTACTTATGAAGCTGCAAAAGCTTTAATTGATGCCGGAGCTGATGGCGTTAAAGTAGGTATCGGTCCGGGTAGTATTTGTACAACAAGAGTTGTTGCAGGAGTAGGGGTTCCTCAATTAACTGCAATTATGAATGTGTATGAAGCTATAAAAGGTACTGGGGTAACTTTAATTGCTGATGGTGGAGTTAAACACACCGGAGATTTTGTAAAAGCTATAGCAGCTGGTGCAGATTGTATAATGATAGGTTCTATGTTTGCTGGAGTGGATGAAAGTCCAGGTGAAACCATTATTTACGAAAGTAGAAAATTTAAAACTTACCGTGGAATGGGTTCTATTGAAGCGATGCAAGCAGGATCTAAAGATAGATATTTTCAAGGTGATACCGCAGATAGTAAAAAATTAGTTCCAGAAGGTATTGTTGGTCGTGTTCCTTACAAGGGAAGTTTATCAGAAGTAATGTATCAAATTGTTGGTGGTTTACGTTCTGGTATGGGTTATACAGGTTCAGCTAATGTAGAAGCATTGAAAAAAGCTAAATTTATCCGAATAACTTCGGCAGGCGTGCGCGAAAGTCATCCCCATGATGTGCAAATTACTCGTGAAGCTCCAAATTATAGTAGATAATAGTATTTTTAGTTTAATAAATAGTTAAAAAAGAAAAGTGTTATGAGATTTTGTTTAGTTAATTTATTAGTACTGAGTTTATTTTTTGTTAAAGCACAAAATCACAATTTACCTAAAGATTTATCTCAAAAAACTTTATTAACGATTCAAAATAAAGCTATTTCAGTTGATGATTTTTGGTATGTATTTACTAAAAATTTAAATGATGAAAAAGCAATAAATTCGGATGAATTGAAAGAATATTTTACTTTATTTCAAAATTTTAAACTAAAAGTAGAAGCAGCCAAAGATGCGGGTTTGGATAAAACACCTGAGTTTCAAAAAGAGTTTGAAGGATATAAAAATCAATTATCTGAAAATTATTTAACGGATAAAAAAGTAACACAACAGTTGTTAAAAGAAGCTTACAATCGTTCTCAAGAGGAAATTAAAGCTAGCCATATTTTAGTTAGAGTTGCAAATTTTGATATGCCATCAGATACTTTAAAAGCCTATAAAAAAATACAAGATATTAGAAAAAGAGTAGTTGCAGGTGAGGATTTTGATAAATTAGCTTTCGAATTATCAGAGGATCCAAGTGCAAAACAAAACAAAGGAGGTTTAGGTTATTTTTCAGCTTTACAAATGGTTTATCCATTCGAAAATGCAGCTTTTAATACACCAGTTGGTTCTGTTTCTAGTATAATTCGTACACGTTTTGGTTATCATATTTTAAAAGTTTATGATCGTAAACCAATTTTAGGAAGTATTCGTGTTGCGCATATTATGGTGGTTAAACCTAATCCTGAGGATGATAAAGATTTAGCAGTGTTTAAACAAAAACAGATTAAGATTAATGAAATTTATACAAAGTTCCTTAATAAAGAAGCAAGTTTTGAAGAGTTAGCAAGAAGCTATTCTGAACACGGAAAAAGTGCTAGAATTGGAGGTGAGTTACCTTGGTTTTCTGGTAATCAATACGATGAAAAATTTGTGAATATTGCGTATAGTTTACAAAAAAATGATTCGGTTTCTAAGCCATTTGAAACAGATTATGGTTGGCATATAGTTAAAAGATTAGACTATAAAGAACCTGCAGATTTTGAAAGTTCTTCTAGAATGTTATTACAAAAAATTGAAAAAAACGATCGAGCAGAATTATCTAAAGATGCTGTATTACAGAGAATTAAAACGGAAAATAAATTTAAAGATTTCCCTAAAAATTTTGAAGTTTTCTATTCAATTGTGGACAGTACAATATTACAAGGAAAATGGAAAGTTTCTGCAAAAAATAAACTGAATAAAAATTTATTTACTGTAAATAAATCAAAATATACTCAAATTGATTTTGCAAAATATCTCGAAAAAAATCAAAATGAAAAAAAGGGCGGAAATCATTTAGAAGTTTTACAGTATCATTACCAAAAATGGATGGAAGATATTTTATGGGATATCGAAAAATCTAAACTAGATACAAAATACCCGCAATATGCTAAGTTGTTACAAGAATATAAAGAAGGTATTATTTTGTTTGATTTAACCGAACAAAAAGTTTGGAAAAAAGCTATGAATGATTCTGTAGGTTTGAAAGAATTTTACGAAAAAAACAAAGAAAAATACACTTGGGAAACAAGAGTTGAAGGTGAAATTTATACTTGTACAGATGGAGCGGTTGCCTTAAAAGTTAAAAAATTATTGGAAAAAGGTAAGGATATTACTGAAATTCAAAATACAATTAATCAAAATTCTCAACTAAATGTGTTGGTGGAAAAAGGTAGATTTACTAAGGAGGACCGACAAGAGTTAGTGAATTACGATTTTAAAGAAGGAATATCTAATGTATTTGTTGAGGATAGTAAGTTTTATGTAGTTAAAGCCTATAAAATTTTACCTACAATGCCTAAGGAATTTAATGAAATTAAAGGTTTAATTACTGCTGCCTATCAAGATAAATTAATGGAAATTTGGTTGTCGGAATTAAGAAACAGCTATTCAGTTAAAATTAATGATTCTGTTTATAATGAGTTGTTAAATTTTGTGTCTAAACAAAAATAAATTGGATAATAAAGTAGATATATTAGCATTTGCAGCTCATCCTGATGATATTGAGTTAAGTTGCTCTGGCACTTTAATGAAACAAATTGCTGAGGGTTTTAAAGTGGCAATAGTAGATTTAACAGAGGGTGAATTAGGCAGTAGAGGAACTGTTAAAACAAGATACGAAGAAGCTAATTTGTCAACTCAAATTATGGGTATAAGTTATCGTGAAAATTTACAAATGTCTGATGGTTTTTTTGATTTAAGTAAAAACAATCTTTTAAAGGTAATTACAGCAATTCGAAAATATCAACCAACTATTATTTTGGCAAATGCACCAAAAGATAGACATCCTGATCACGGAATGGCAGCACAATTGGTTTCTAAAGCTCATTTTTTATCAGGTTTGTTAAAAATAGAAACTTTTGTAGATAACAAAAAACAGTTACACCATAGGGCAAATCAGTTGTATCATTATATTCAAGACGATTATTTAGAGCCAGATTTTGTAGTTGATATAACACCTTATTTTAATAAAAAAAAGGAAAGTATTTTAGCTTATTCAACTCAGTTTTATCAAGCTGAAAATAGTTTAGAGGGTCCACAAACACCTATTAGTTCTGTAGATTTCTTTAATTTTTTAGAAGCCAGAGCTAGAGATTTTGGAAGAATTATTCAGAAAACATATGCCG
>Ga0209358_10002429_pt1 | contig 14183 bp, 10 predicted proteins | sample LauGreFa1BDMLBSN_2_FD_187574 | JGI IMG/M metagenome (GOLD analysis project Ga0209358, IMG submission 187574) | Freshwater lake microbial communities from Lake Michigan, USA - Fa13.BD.MLB.SN (SPAdes) (version 2) | ecosystem: Environmental > Aquatic > Freshwater > Lake | place: Lake Michigan, USA... | reverse complement strand
CCTTAAATTTTTCCAAAGAGGTACATCTTTAAATTTTACACCTGCTTGCCAAGTACCAGCAGCACTATTATCCCTCAAAGAAAATCCTACCAAACTCACATTATCTGAAACAACTAATAATTCTGTAGTTTCACCTTCAGGTACTAATGTTACATTTTTATATTCATTTACCACTACATCTTGAGCATTACTATTTGACAATATGCCAAGTAATAAAACAAGGGCAAGAATATATGTTCTATTATATAATGATATAAGGAGTTTGGAATAATTCATAGTATAAAAAGATCATGATAATTTTGGTTGGATTTTATGTTTGCAATTTAGTTCATTGCATTGGATTCACCAATAAGAAACAGTAGCTATATTCTTGAAGTTTTCAACATATAATATGGATATAAAAAAAGCGGATATATCATGTAGATAATCCGCTTTTTCATTCTTATTAAGAATTATTTACCATTTGGCTGATCTGGCAATTCGGCTAATTCATAGCCAGCTGGAATTGCAAATATAGATTCATCAATTACACCAGGTTTAATATCATTAGTTTTCATGATAAAAACTTCACTTCCATCTGTATTCTTAGACATAATTTCTAGAGGAAAATAAGCAGCAGCATCTGAATTCATTAATGTAGGTACAGGAATAAATGGCACGCCACTAAATGCTAAAGATCCAAGGGAATTTGTAGCCCATATTTCAATTATTCCAGAACCATCTTCTTGAATTAACTTTTCGCAGATATAACCATTTATTTTTTTTGATTCTCCAGTTTTTCTGGTTTCACTAATGATTGGAGCAATAACAACTTTACCAACCCTATTCATCATTTTAGTCAATTTTTCTACTGTAGAAACAGTAAGATTCATATATGATTTTTGATTGTGCAATATCATAACTTGCTTTTTTCCATAGCGGTCGCTTTTGATGTCAACTTCTCTGCCATTTTCCAATTTCATATGAAGTAAAATCTCTGCTCCATTAGTAGTAACTTCAACAGCATTTGATACATCATTGATGGTAATTTTATAATTAACCTTGCCTGAATAGATAGTCTGAGCATTTGTGCGTGGTATGAATAACAAAGTGCATATAGCAATCAGTATAGCCTTACATGGGTTTATCATTTATGTACCTTTAAATAATTCTAATAATGTGCAAAAATAACTATTACATTATGCTTGACCAAAGACTCGGCAAATATCTAAAGAAAACTATATAGTTTTGTTATAATGAAATCATATTTCTCTTTTAATTGTAAATACGATGTCCACATATACAATACAACTTCCAAACTTTGAAGGCCCATTAGATTTATTACTCTTTTTTATAAAGCGAGATGAATTAAATATCTATGATATTCCCATTGCCAAGATAACTGGAGATTTTTTAGAATATATTCGCTTAATGGAATTATTTGATTTAGAATTAGCTGGTGAATTTATGGTTATGGCTGCCTCTTTGATGCAGATAAAAGCATTAATGCTGCTTCCAAGAGAAACTGTTATAAAAGACGGAGAAATAGAGGAAATTGATCCAAGGGCTGAATTATTAGAGCGATTACTTATCTATAAACAATTCAAGGAATCTGCCTCTTCATTATATGATAAGGCCGAGGCAGAAAAATTTCATTATTACAGAAATTATTTTGAAACAGAGCAAAGACATTTAGGAAGTAATGATGCACTTGTTAATGCATCGTTATTTGATCTAATGCGAGCTTTAAAAAAAGCTTTACATAGAAATGCTGAACAAGAAAAACATTATTCTATAGAAGCTAGATTAATGACAGTTGAAGATAGGATTACAGAGATTACTCTCTTGATTTCTAAAGAGAAAAAAACAACGTTCTTTTCTCTTGTCAATAATCAGTCTAGAATGTCTATAGTTGTTACTTTTCTTGCATTGTTGGATTTAGTAAAACAAAAAATTATTCGTATTCATCAACAAAGTATCGGGGATAATGAAGATATAGTATTAGAGGAATATTATCCAATAGAGCAAGAGCCTGAGAATACTATATTTGAATCATTGCCATGATATCTTTTCCACAACATATCCGACAAGTTTTTCAAAATCATGCTGATCCAGAATTGGCCAAGCCAATGCAAGCATATATGAAACATTTATTTACTTTTTATGGCATGAAAAGCCCCTTAAGAAGAAGTTTAATGAAACAGACAATGAGTCTGTATCCAAAAGACTTTTTGCTGAATGTTAATGATATAGCAAGGGATCTTTATAAGGATCGTCACAGAGAATTACATTATGTAGCTATAGAATGTGTAGATAAAGCTCAGAAATATTGGAATATACACACCATTGAACTACTTGAATATATGATTGTCACTCATTCATGGTGGGATTCTGTAGACTGCATTGCACCGCTAATAGGTATTTATTTTCAGAAATTCCCCGAACAAAGAATGGCAATTATATCTAAATGGATGACATCACAAAATATGTGGCTTCAAAGGATTTGTATCCTTCATCAAAAAAGGTATAAAGCCCAAACCGATGAACAATTACTGTTCACTTTATGTATACAGTTAAAAGAATCGAAAGAATTCTTTATTAGAAAAGCTATAGGATGGGCTTTAAGAGAATACAGTTATGTACAACCTCATGCAGTTATTTCATTTGTTCATTCACATGAATTTAGTGGATTAACTAAAAGAGAAGCATTAAAACATATGAAATCAGACATTATCTAATTTCTTCATGCCTAATTTCACCTCCAGAAGTACCTGTCTTCTGTGCATAGAATAAAGAAACAACACTTAAAACAATCGCAATTTCTACAATCACTTGTGCATAGGACTTCCTCTTGATATCTGCCCATAAGGCAATACAAGCAATTCCACCTGCTATGTAGGTTATAACTGAGAATATTTCTGCTGATTCTTCATGATTATGAATATATGTTTCAGAAATTCCAGGTAATTCTTCTACAATTTCTTCGGCCCTTTCGCCACTTTGCATTGCAATAAATGAAGTAATTGCCCCAACAATTAATATCCCAAGCGCATATCTACGCATAGAATCTGATTTGATCACATGTGCTATAATTCTTGTGATAATTGCGATGAATGGTAAAATGATAGGGAAATGATTAATCATTAAATGAATATGAGCTGCATTCATTAGAGAACTCCATTAAATGTAAAAACAAAGAAAAAATACGTTTAAAATTAACTCAATAAACACCTTGATTACAATAATATTTGTCACTTTTATCAAAGATTGAAATGTTTTAGTTGATTGGTGTTTTATTCGAATTCTTCTAACATCGATTCTAATTGATGTATATATCTTCCATAAAAGAAATGAAGATACACTTTTGTAAATATATAGTTTAGAACACTCAGTATTATAATGATGAGCAAAACAATACCAATAACCATCAATACATTATTCTGTATAGAACCGGTTATGGTTTGTCCACTATCAGCAATATATGTAACATTTAATAAAACACTATACCAAGAAATATAAGGAGTAAATGTTGATTCTGGCGATGCATAGATGATGCTAAGCACTAAAGAATACATAAAGCAAATTGGTAAAAGTACCATTGTAAAAATAATGTACTTTCTTATATACATTTTGGTAAGTGATATTAATTCAATCAGATTATCTTTTATTTCAAAGCTTTGCAAAATATAAGAGCCAATTTTTTTATGCAATGAATAGAGTATAGGAAATACAAATAAAATCACGATACTCATCGTGCCACAATACAATCTCAAGGCTGGACTTAAAGCATATTGAGATTCATAAATCAACCAAATTAATGTCAAGAAATAAAGAACAATCTCTATAATGATATTTCTCTTCATCTTATAAATCAATAAATGAGACTTTTGAGAAGGAATTTTATCTAAGATAGCTTCTATCTCTATGGGCTGTTCAAGAGATTGATTTAGCTCTTTTTTTAGGTCATCTAAATCCATATTATTCACTTTGTAGTTCATTGCAATCATCTTTTAATCTTTTTTTGATACGATTTATTCTTACACCAACATTGCTAATATTCATTCCCATCATTTCTGATATTTGTTGATATGAATAATCGTCTAAATACAGCATTACTATAGCTTTATCAATCTTTGGTAATCTACTTATTGCTGTATACATCAAATCTATCTGTTCTTGTCTGTCTTCTTCTTCAATGACATCTTTTATAGCTTTATAGGATTCAATCGTATGTTTTGATCTCTTATTCTTTTTAAAATACGTTAAAGCAGTATTTAAGGCAATCCGATATAACCAAGAAGAGAATTTAGATAACCCTTTGAATGATTCATATGAACGCCAAGCTTGCCCTACTATTTCTTGAAATAAATCTTGACGGTCTATTGCAGTATCCATATACATGCGACAAACCTTGAAAATGATTCGCTCATTTTCTTTGATTAATTTCAAAAATTCTGCCTGATTATTCATGTGTTAAAGAGGGTTTCATGATAATAAATCATGAACATAAGTAAGTATCAATTATGAATTATTACACCTTGATTAATTATTGACAAAGTTTGTAATATTTACAGATCCATATATACTAATTTCAAACTTTTATACGAATTCATGCTTAAATTGTCTTGTGTTTTATTAATATTTCTCAATTATTTGTTGATAAATCATATTGATAATGAAGTGCTAGAAATCTATTTTTTAATATAGGAAGTATATGAAAATTTTCATCATTTTGTTGTTTGCATGTATGTTAAGCAATGCAGCACAATCACAATCTTTACAGAGCATTATAGATGGTTATCAAAAAGCTGTAGGCGGTAAAGAAAAATATCCAGAATCAGCATCTGTCATTATTAAATCTAAAACACAGGGTGGGGGTGGAGGAGAAAAAAGACCTATGGTTTTTACTCTGAAAAGTCCTGATAAAGCTCGTATGGATTTTACATTCCAACCAGGCTTGACATATGTTCAAGCATTTGATGGTACCAATGGTTGGACTATTCAACCTTGGACAGGTTCCAATGATCCACAGCCTTTAAATGAAGATGATTCAAAAGATGCAAAAAGAATGGTAAAAATGGTATGGAATGATTTATTATTAAATGGAAGTGATGGTTCTGCTATTGAATATAGCGGTAAAGATGAAATTGAAGGTTCTGAAGTATATAAAATCACCGCAAAATCTCCTGATGGGGCTTCTAGAGTGTATTATTTAGACATTGATTCATACCTTATAATTAAAACTACAGTAAAGTATAATGAGTCTGGCGTTGCCAGAGAAAATGATTCATTCTATAGCGAATATAAAGTTGTTGATGGAAGAACATTGCCCTATAATATCGAATCTAAATCAAATGGAGAAACCGTTGGTGTGTCTTATATAGAAGCATATCAATTTGATAAACAAGTAGATGATTCTTTTTTCTTAATGCCTTCAAAATCTAAATAATAAGTGTACACATCTATGAAAAACATATATTCTTTTCTCGTAATTATTTGTTGTTTTGCTCATATTCACTCATATGCTCAACAAATAACACCTTATACATTTGGCTCTTTAAGAGCACGCGAACTTGGCCCAGCCACTTCTAGTGGAAGAGTCACAGCTTTAGAAGCACTTTATTTACCAAGTGGTGATAATCCAAAAGAAAAAAGACTGTGTATCTATGTTGGATCCGCAGCTGGTGGAGTGTGGAAGTCTAAAGATAATGGAACCACATTTAAAGCAATATTTAGCAAAGAAAAACATCAGTCTATTGGTTGCATCAGCATAGACCCAAGATATCAAGATTCTGTAGTGTGGGTTGGTACCGGAGAATGTAATGTTAGAAATAGCGTTTCTTTGGGTGGTGGTATTTATAAAACTACCGATGCTGGTGATTCATGGAAATTAATGGGTCTGGAAAATGTAGAGAGAATTGCAAAAATTGCATTACATCCTAAAAATCCAGATATAGCCCTAGTTGCCGGTATGGGCGCATTATGGAGTGATAGCAAAGATCGTGGTATTTATAGAACTGAAGATGGTGGTAAAACATTTCAGAAAGTTCTTTATATAGATGAAAAAACAGGATGTGCAGATATAGTAATCAATCCAGAAAATCCAAATATTTGCTATGCCTCTATGTGGGAATTCAGAAGAAAAGCATGGAATTTTAGTTCAGGCGGTAAAGGTAGTGGATTGTTTAAAAGTACTGATGCTGGGAAAACATGGACAAAACAGTCAAACTCATTGCCTGAAGGCGATTTAGGAAGAATTATTCTTGCTATTGCTCCTTCCAAACCATCTACGATGTATGCCATGATCGAATCCAAAGAAAGTGGCTTATATCGCTCTGATGATAATGGGGATAATTGGAAGAAAATGTCTAATGCTGTTAGCGTTACCGCAAGACCATTCTACTTTTCTTGTCTATATGTAGATCCATATAATGAAAATAAAGTGTATAGACCTTCTTTTCAATTAGGAATTTCTAATGATGGTGGGAAAACTTTTAATGGCTTTAGTTATGGTGGCGGAAATCATCCAGACCACCATGCTCTATGGATCGATCCAGAAAATCCTCAACACCTTTTATTAGGAACAGATGGTGGCGTATACCGAACATTCGATCGGGGAGTAACTTGGTCGCAATGTAGGAATCTTCCTTTAGCTCAAATGTACCATATTTCCTACGATTTTGAAGAGCCATATAATGTATTTGGTGGTTTACAAGATAATGGTTCTTGGATGGCGCCGCATCGTATTCAAGGTGGTAGTGCGATTCAGAATAAAGATTGGAACCCAACAGGTTGGGGCGATGGATTTGCTGTTGTAAGAGATAGAGCAGATAAGGATATCATTTATTTTGAATCTCAGGGAGGTTCGGCAATTAGAAGACATTTACATTCTGGTGAAACAAAGCCTATTTCTCCATTTGAGGAATTAGGAGAGAAAAAATTGCGGTTTAATTGGAATACTCCAATTGTTCAATCAGCACTTAATCCCAAGACGCTTTATATTGGATCTCAATACCTTCATAGATCTTATAATCATGGTGATACTTGGGAGAGAATTTCTCCAGATTTAACAACGAATGATTCGTCAAAGTATAATCCAGTTGAATCGGGAGGAGTAACAAAAGATAATACAAGTGCAGAAAATCATTGTACTATTTATACAATAAATGAATCTCCTTTAGATGAAAAAATTATATGGGTTGGTACAGATGATGGTAATATCCAATGTACATCAAATGGTGGAAATACATGGCAAAATGTATCCAAGAATTTACCTAAAACTATAAAGCCACATACATGGGTTTCATCAGTAGAGCCGAGCCATTTTGATAAATCAACCGTGTATATAACATTAGAAGATCATACAAGAGGAGATTTTGCTACTTATATTCTAAAGTCAACCGATTTTGGCTTGTCTTGGAAACAGTGTAAAAGCGATTCTTTAAGAGGATTTGCTCATGTAATAAGAGAAGATTTAGTGAATAAAAACCTATTATTTGTTGGAACAGAATCTGGTTTATTTATCTCTATAGATGCTGGTGAATCATGGGCTCAATTTAAAAATGAAATTCCGTCTATCCCGGTTAGAGATATTGCAATTCATCCTAGAGATCATGATGTGATTATTGGTACTCATGGACGTGGCGCATATATTATCGATGATATATCTCCATTAAGAGGTATATCCCTTACTACACTAAAAGATGATTTTACTTTCCTACCAACACGAATATCTGAGATGTCTTTTGCAACTGGATTCCAAGAATTTAGTGGTTCTGACGAATTTGCAGCTGCGAATCCAAATAGAGGAGCTCGATTTGCATATTATTTAAAATCTAGACATATGATTGGAGATATGAGCATTGAGATTTTTGATAAAAAAACAAATGCAGTTCTAACTACTATTCCAGCTTCAAAAAGGAAAGGGGTAAACTTATTGTCATGGAATATGGATACAAAAGCCCCTCGAGTTGCTATTTCACAAAATACAGGTGGTGGTAATTTTGGTTATACCGTTTTACCAGGTGAATATGGAATTAGAGTGAAAAAGAATGGAAAAGAGTATACAAGTTCTATCACAATTGTAAGTGATAAAAAATCTGTTCATTCAAAGGATGATAGAATTGCCCAAAATCAAACTGCTATTAAATGTTGGGGAATGGTAGATGATTTAGCCTTTGTTTCAGAACAAATAACTGCTGCTAGGGATACTCTATCTTTAAGAATAAAAACTATTATTGATGAAAAAGAGAATGCAATTGTTAAGCAAACAATTAAGTCATTGGATTCGCTTCACTCATTGATTGTGGCTGAAAAAAGCACTCTATTTGCCGATAGCGAAGATAAAATCAGAGAAAAATTAGCAGGTATTTATGGCACAATTAATCAATATGCTGGCAAACCAAGTGCCGAGCAATTAAAGCGAATTGATAATATAGCCAAGGACATACAATCTATCAAATTAACTCTTGATACTGTATTTTCTAATCAGATAAGCCTGTGTAATTCTATTCTTTCTGGTATGAGGAAAAAACCAATTAAAAGACTAAGTCGCGAAGAATTTGATTCTGTCCAATAGCATAAAGCACAGTAGATTTTAGGCCCTATAAAGAGTTATTCTTTATAGGGTTTTTTTATCGTTTTTCAATTCTTGAACCGTCTTCTATAATTTTTTTTAGAAAAGTTGGTGTGCCCCGATAATTTATCATGCTTCCCTCAGAGGCATGCACTGAAAATTCTTTTTCAACACTAATATTTAATGAGCTTGCTCCTATTATGTTGGCTTGTGCAACATGGGCTGCTAATTCAAATCCATTAACAGATGATGATTCTTTTGCAATAATATCTAAACTAGTTGTTGTTCCATTAAGAATGACAGAAGATCCAGACAATGCAGTAATAAATAATTGTTGACATTGTATATTGGATTGAAAAGAACTTCCATTAGATAGTAAGAGATCTAATCTATCAGCAATACAACGAGGCTCAGTTTTTAATGTTACACCATAGTCAAGATTGATCTTTGAAAGTGAAGCAACATGAATCGTCATTTTAATCGGAGAAACCGAGCGGGGCATTTTCTTATTTAATGAGATAGATATACTTCTTTGATTTTGTTGAATGTCGACAAATGGCAATATATTATCATCTGTTGAGATTTCGTATGATTCAGTATTATCATAAATCACCCTGACATCAAATCTTCCAGTAATCTCAAGTTCTTGAAATGATGAGCAATTTTGTTTCAATATCTGAATATTGCCAGATGGTTGAATAGTAACTACCGAATTACAGCTGAACAAGCTTAAAACACTGATTGTGAATATATACAAGAAAATAGTTTTCATTTTTAATCTTTAGTGATTTCTACGAATAAATTTATGAAATTCTGCAATGATGATGATAGAAAGAGAAATACCTAGACATAAAAACCATTCTTGTAATTCCAAAGGATGAGTTTTTAATAAAGTATTAAATAATGGCACCGAAACAGCAATAATTTGTAAAAGCAGCGCTAATATCATTATTCCTAATAGCATTGGATTTGTTGAAATTCCAATTGGTTCTAAGATTTCTTTATGTGTATTCAAAGTAAAAAATAATGATCTATTAGCTGAACGTGAATTTTGTACATTCCATATTTGGAATAATGCTAAAGTACAAAAAGCTAATGTTCGAGATTCAATTAAACTATTGTGCAATGCATACATTGAATAAAGAAATACACCAATTGTTCCAATCATCATCGTAATACCAGAAACGATGATTCGTTCTATCATAAACGATTCTAATAATGAGCTCCCACTTTTTCTAGGCTTATTATTCATAACATTACCATGCTCATTTTCAAAAGCTAATGGAAATGTAGATGTTCCATCTGTTACCAAATTAACCCATAAAAGCTGTCCCGGAAGCAAAGGCACTGGTAAACCAATAAGCACACTTAATGCAATAGTTAATATGCCACCTAAACTTGTACTTAAAATATACAGTAAAATATGCTGTAAATTATGTACTATAATTCTGCCACGCCTGACAGCTTGAACAATCGTAGCAAAATTATCATCTAAGATTACCATAGATGCTGTTTCTTTTGCAATATCAGATCCACTACCCATTGCAATTCCAATATCAGCGGTACTTAGTGCTGGAGCATCATTAACTCCATCACCTGTCATTGCAACTATATTTCCCAAATGCTGTAAGGATTTCACTATCTTTAACTTATGCTCTGGTGCAACTCTAGCATATACATCTACTGAGTTTAAAACAGTATCGAATGATTGTTCATCATGTTTGGATAATTCTAATCCTGTTATAGAATTTGTACTTGTAGTATGTAATTGAATATGTGAAGCTATCGCATTTGCAGTTTCAGGATGATCTCCTGTAATCATAATAATTCTAATACCAGCTTGCTTGCAAGCATTAACAGCATCTGCGGCTTCTTGTCTAATTGAATCTTGAATATAAGCAAAACCAATAAATGTTAATTCTTGTATATCATCTTTAGAATTACAGTTAGCATGTTCATCATTCTTATATGCTAAAGCTAACACTCTAAATCCATTAGCTGCAGCGTCTTGCGCTACGGATTGTAATGTTGGTTTATCAATAATCTGAATGATATTTACAGATGAAAGAGTAGAAATACATAAAGGTAGAACAGCTTCGGGAGAGCCTTTTACAAGCAATAATGAACCAAGTTCAGAATCTGTATAATTAGCCATGAATCTATTTTCTGACTCAAATGGTAAAATTAATCTATGTTCTGAGCACTGAATATTGATGTTAGATTTTTCAGCACCAATCATCAAAGCAGCTTCTGTGGGATCTCCAGAAATGATATATTCACCTGCATGCTCTGATATAGAAGTTTCAGTGCATTTAGAAGCAATTAAGAGTGCAATCTTAAGATTATGAGGAAGCGATTCTGCATTGTGATTCTCGGGAGACATCATGCCTTGTTTTTCATATCCATTTCCAGAAAAAGAGTACATTTGTCCAGGTAAATCAAGATATTTTAGAACCATTTGATTTTTTGTCAGAGTTCCAGTTTTATCTGTACATATTACTGTTGTAGACCCTAAAGTTTCTACTGCTGCTAGTCTTCTAATAATGGCTTTATGCTCAGCCATTTTAGCAATTCCAACTGATAAAGCAATAGTAACTGAAACTGGTAAACCTTCTGGTATTGCACTTACAGCTAAACCAATTGCAGTTAATAACATATCAGAAGCTGCAATGCCCTGCAAAAAACCTATGATAAAAATCAAAACAACAACACTACTGATTGCTATACTTAACTTCTTTCCAAATGTACTAATCTGTTTCTCTAAAGGACTTTCTGTTAATTCTGATTGTACTATAGATTTTGTGATTTTTCCAATCTCAGTATTCTTTCCAACTCCTACAATTATAGCTTTTCCTCTACCTTTTAATACAATACTACCAGCAAATAACATATTGCATTGCTCACCAAGTGGTATATCGCTTTCAGAAAGTTGCTCATTAGATTTATCTACAGGAAATGTTTCACCTGTTAACATTGCCTCATCTATAGATAATCCATAACTTTCAATGATTCTAGCATCCGCAGGAACTCTTGTACCGCTCTCTACAAATATGATATCACCACAAACAAGTTCATGTGTAGGTATAGTTGAAACAATCGAATTTCTAAGTACTCTTGCAGTGGGAGATGTAAGTTTTTTTAGGGATTTTAATGCTTTAGCTGCTCTTTTTTCTTGATAAAACCCAATACTTGTATTTAACAATATGACAAGTATAATCACCAAGGCATCAGTAGAATCTGCAATAATCACATTGAGAATAGCAGCAATAATCAAAATAAATATAATTGGATTGTTGAATTGTCTCAACAATAATGTCAAATCTGAGACACTTTTTTGCTCTGGTAATATATTCTTACCAAACAATTCTTCATTTATTCCTATCTGTTGATCATTCAATCCAAGGATGAAATTAGACGAGTATTTTTTTTCTATAGAATCTATACTCTCACTATATATATGGTGATTCATCATGAACCTATTTAATCTCAATAATTATTTTTATTAGTAATTACTCTTAGTGCAAATTAGTGTTCTTATACAAATCAGAAAGAATAATTAAATAATTACCATGATAATACTTGAGATATAAGCTATTGCCTAACATTAGGCATAATTTTTGTTAATATTAAATATTGGTGCAATCTACAATATTAGTGATCATATTATGTTGTGTAAGCATCAGGTATTTCAAATAGTTAGTTCTTATCAATTAAAAACCAAGCTAGAAATACTGTAGTATTTGGAATTAACTTTAAAGTATATCTATGAAAAATATTCGGTTACTATTCATTCTATTATGTATTGTATTAATAAGTACTAGTAGAATATTTGCCCAGTTACCGCAAAAATTATCGTATCAGGGACTTTTACTTATAACAGCAAATGATCCATATGTAGATTCCACATATGCAATTACATTCCAATTATATGATTCATTGTCAGGTGGGAATTCTGTTTGGACGGAAACACAAAGTTTGACAACAAAAAACGGTGTTTTTGATGCGATTCTTGGGTCTATACAGCCTTTGAATATTCCATTCGATAGGCAGTATTGGCTTGGAATAACAGTTTCTGGTAATCCTGAATTTTCTCCTCGGGTTGAATTAGTTGCTTCTCCATATTCATTTAAGAGCCAAATTTCTATTACTTCGCAGGGATTAACAGCAAATGCTACAGGTGCTGTGCTGAGCTTAAATGGATTAGCAGGTAATCTGTTCTTGAAGGGAAGTCCGGGATTAACAATTAACAATCTTGGTGATACACTTTCTTTAAGTTTAGCTCCTTCTTTAGGGCCATCTCGAAGTCCTGATAGTTCAATTGATATTAAAATAAATGGCAGTTTTACAGAATTACAATTAGCTGATTCAGCTGTTAAAACCAAGAATATTAAAGATGCAGCAATTACATCTTCAAAAATTCTAGACCGCAGTATTTTAGCGTCTAAACTTGCTCAGATGGGTGCTTCTGTAGGACAAATCCTTAAGTGGGATGGGTCAAATTGGGTGCCTTCTAATGATATTGGAGAAGTATATTCTGCTGGATCGGGAATTTCGATTCAAAATGGTATTATAACAAATACTGGAGATAGAGATTCAACCAATGATGTTGTTATTGGCTCTAATGCAGGCGGAGACCTAACTGGTACATATCCAAATCCCATAATAGCAGATGGAAAAATTACTAATAATAAAATTGCAAATGGTGTTATTACAGCCGATAAATTAAATCAGATGGGTGCAACAAATGGCCAAATTCTAAAATGGAATGGAACTAGATGGGTTCCCTCTAATGATATTGGAAAAGTATATAGTGCTGGTGCTGGGATAGCAATTTCAAATGATTCAATTATAAATACTGGTGATGTAAATCCTAATGATGATATCACTTTTGGGTCAAATGCAGGTGGTGATTTAACAGGTACATACCCAAATCCATCGATAGGAAACAATAAAGTTACTAGAGATAAAATTACCGATGGTGCAATCACTTCTAGTAAGATAAATCAAATGGGTGCCTCAAGTGGCCAGGTTTTAAAATGGAATGGTAGCTCTTGGATTCCTTCTACAGATATCGAAAGATCCTATTTTCCTGGTCAAGGTATAATTATAAGAAATGATACAATCTTAAGTATTGGAGATAGAGATACCACTGATGATATTACTATTAACCGAATTACCGTAAAGGGTGAAGTACTCGGAAGATTTGACTCATTGTATATCAAGGATGGTATTATTTCAACTATCAAGTTGAAAGATCGTTCTGTGACAGGTGATAAGATCAATCAAATGAGCGCGACGACTGGTCAAGTATTAAAATGGAATGGGACAACATGGGTGCCATCAAATGATTCGGTGAGAATTTATAAGGCAGGTACAGGTATCGCTATTAGCAATGATACTATTATTAATACTGGTGATACTGATCCAACAAACGATGTGACCATTTCTCGTATCACAACAAATGGCGAAGTACTAGGCAAATTTGACTCACTCTATATCAAAGATGGCGTTGTATCAACATTTAAGCTTAAAGATTCAGCAGTCACAACTGCGAAGATCAAAGATCGTGCAGTGACAGGTGATAAAATCAATCAAATGAGCGCGACGACTGGTCAAGTCCTCAAATGGA
>Ga0209358_10002428_pt1 | contig 14184 bp, 8 predicted proteins | sample LauGreFa1BDMLBSN_2_FD_187574 | JGI IMG/M metagenome (GOLD analysis project Ga0209358, IMG submission 187574) | Freshwater lake microbial communities from Lake Michigan, USA - Fa13.BD.MLB.SN (SPAdes) (version 2) | ecosystem: Environmental > Aquatic > Freshwater > Lake | place: Lake Michigan, USA... | reverse complement strand
ATCCTGCCTTCCTGTAGCGTCCGATAACGGATCTTATGTTTCATTCGTGGTATAGCTTCAAATTCTTTTATGAATCAGATAGGAACGAAAGATATCACGCAGAGCCAACAGATTGCTCTTGTGAATTACCTTCTAACAAGACACCCATGTTGCGGAATTTTTGGTACCGCTTTTCAAGCAACTCATCAACGGGAAGTTGTAGTAACTCTCCAAGGTACCGAAGCAAATATGACTTCAATGTGTTCGACATTTCCTTGGGGTCTCGATGCGCACCGCCCAATGGCTCTGGGATAACTGAATCCACGATCCCCAACTTTGACAACTCTTTCGAGGTCAGCTTTAAAGCATCAGCGGCGATTGGTTTAGTAATCTCAGTGGCGGCTTTCCAAAGAATACCCGCACACCCCTCCGGACTGATTACCGAGTAATACGAAAACTCAAGCATACAAACCTTGTCGCCAACCCCAATCCCCAAAGCACCGCCCGAACCACCTTCCCCAATGACCACACAAATTACCGGAATCTTGAGGCATGACATTTCAAGAATGTTGGCAGCGATCAGCGAAGACTGACCGCGCTCTTCGGCACCTATGCCCGGGAAAGCCCCAGGAGTATCAATAAGGCAAATGATCGGCAGACCAAACTTCTCTGCCAACTTCATATTCTTCAAAGCTTTTCTATAACCTTCGGGATGGGCACAACCATACATGCATTCTCTGCGCTCTTGCAAAGTATGACCTTTTTGATGACCAACCAACAAAACGCGATGCTCGCCAATTCTTGCGAATCCGGTTCGAAGCGCACGATCATCACCAAAGGCACGGTCGCCATGCAATTCAACAAAGTCATCAAAAATCATTTCCACATAATCCATCATCTGAGGTCGGTCAGGATGGCGGGAAACTAAAACTGTCTCCCAGGAAGTCAGGTTTCCAAATTTTACTTTTTTAAGGCTGGCAACTTCTTTTCGAATACGACGGATCTCTTCACTGTTTGCAATATCTGAACCTTCCTTAACTTCCAATGATGAAAGAAGATCCTCCAGCGCGTATATTTCTTTTTCAAATGGTAATCTAGCTTGCGAACCCATTGGCCCCTCAAAAAATCATTATGACTAATCCCATCCAAACAATTAACTGTTTATATCCTATCAAGTAAAAAACATCAAACAACTTATGCCATTCATTCTATTGCTAGATTTTTCAATTTATTGTATTTGAATACAAGACCAAAAATGACTTCCTCTAGGAAGCCCTAATAAACCGGATGGTTTTGGATGTCAACTATTATACCGACCCATTCGAATCACAAAACTGTGTCTTTAAAAAGAAGAATCTTACTTTTTTCCATCAGTATGATTTTGCTTATCGCTGCTGCTTCCCCGATATTTCTCCGCACCAACTCCGAGTTTGACCTCGTTTTCAAACCTTACGCTAAACTTTTACTTCAAGGCGAAGATATTTATCATGAAGGTTCAGTCTTCATGTATCCCCCTTGGATGGCTTTTATTTGCATCCCATTCAACTCGCTCCCCCAATGGCTCTCCAGACTAAGCTGGGGAACCATCAACATTTTTTTCTTTTATCTGGCAATCGATAGCGCTTGGAAAATAAGTAAGTCTGTTTTTGCATCAAACGAAAAATTCGGCTGGATCGCTTTTATCATAGGCTTAATTTGCGTTACCACTTACTTTCTCAACTGCCTTTCCCACCAGCAATTCGATGTAATCATTGCTGGCACAATCCTGTTCGGATGCCTGCAACTATCAAAAGCTAAAGATATCAATGGTGGCATATTATTAGGAGTAGCTGCAGCCTGCAAACTGACTCCACTTTTATTTCTTCCATATCTGATCTACAGGTTTCGGTGGAAAGCTATTATGGCATTTGTAGTAGGCTTCTTGTTTTGCAACTTCATCCCAGACATTATTCTTGGCCTTCCGCCTGAAGGAAAACCAAGACCGATGATTTTTATCGAGCGGTTTTTAGCCCCGATGACCAAACCTGACTTTGTACCGGGAACTTGGGGTAGCGAAATCATTTATAATCAATCGCTGGCAGGTACAGGAAAAAGATTCACTCAAACCCATATAGAAACAAAAGAAAGTAAATACTCTGTCATCATTGAGCCCGATAACTCGCAATCCCCGAAAGTAAAACCTATCCTCATGGGTCTGGTACTCTTTGGCACGGCAATGACTTTTTTTTGCTGGGGATGGCCAGGAAATCCCAGCAACTTAAACACCACAGCAACTCCACAATTTGCACTTGAAGCGTCGATGATCCTATGCGCAATGCTTTTGCTTTCTCCCATGTCTAGCAAAGCACATTTCGGAATTTTAATCCTGCCTGCTTTTTGCCTCGCAAGAATGCTGGAGTCCAAACAAAAAGCTCTAGCTATTTTCTTTCTCGCCATACCGCTCATGATGGGGATTTTGCTAAACAAAGATCTCAGCGGCGCTAACATCTACACATTGCTACTGTGGGTTGCCGGGGTTACTTGGTCAACCATTTCATTATTCCTAGGAAATGCAATTTTGCGATATTTCGCCAAGCAGCAACAACTCACTAGCTAGCCTGAGGGTTAAGACCAATACTCTTCGAAATGAATATTGCCTGGGGCATGACCATGGCCTAAATCTGCATTAAAACCGCGAGATTCTAAAAGCTCGATGATACCTTCGGGCTGGGGGTAAGTTCGCACTCCTGTTTCCAGATGTTTGAACGGGGCCCCAATCATTGCAGGATTACCACACAAATAAACATGGGTCTTTGCGGGATTAAGTTTTGAACCGAGTATCGATTCAAGTTCTCCAGACCTGACTAAATCTTGCAAATAACGCTTCTTGGACGGGTCGCCTTCACGGGTTGTAAGTTGAATGTATTTGTAATTGGGAGCTTTCTTCATAAGTACATCATGAACTTCGCGATACCCAAGATCTTTCCCTAGGCGCACACAGCAAGCAGAAATAATCTTCCCTTGGTGATTATTTCGTAGCATCTCAAGTGCCATATAGTTATGAGGGGCTTCACCTGTTCCGGTCGAAAAAAAGATCACATCATCATCAGGCTTTACATGAGAAAGATTGTAATGCCCGGTAATTTTTTCACCCATGAAAAGTCTAGACCCAACTTCAAGATTAAACAACCTTGGGGTCAGCGCAGGCGCAATCTCCCGCCCGGTTTCCCGAACCAAAACAATATAAAACTCGTTCCAATCATTTTCTTCTGCCTTGATGTATGAACCATCAGGCCCGAGAATTGAACTGGAAAGAGAATAGGCCCGCCTTGCAAGTTTCGTCAACTCTTCTTCAGGAATAGACTCTTCTTGGCAACCAGGATATCGACCTTCCCAGTAACCCAAACCAAGCAAAGTATACTGACCAGCACGATGTGGCCTTATAGCCTTATCCGGTTTCACCCGGACAATCATCAAGTCAGAATGAGCTTTTTTTAATTCAACAACTGTAGCGTTGTACTTGGTATTCCTAAGCTCTTCAATCTGTTCAACAGGCAAGTTAAAAGCCATATTCTCTTCCCAAATAGTTGATCATGAAATCTTTTTTACTGCGGTGTTAAAGATATCGATGCACGCCTTAAGATCTGGCGATGGGTCTTGAGGATTAGCTTCATATTCGATACTAATCATACCGCTAAAACCAACATCACTTAACGCCTTGAGCACCGAATCCACATCCAGAACACCCTTGCCAAAAACCACATCGGTATGCTTTTTATTATCGTGATCTTTAAGATGCATTCCAAAGTTTCGTTTACCCATGGTTCGAACTTCAGTTGCTGGATCAAGATTTTTCCCCAATTGGGCAGATCGGATAAGGTGACCGGTATCCAAGCATGAGCCAATCAATGGATGATGATCTTTCACCCCTGCCATGATTAATTCAGCACTATACCAGCGATGAAGTTGCCCCTTGCCTGCGGGACCATGCGGGTGAATTGCGACAGCAATTTTATATTCAGCGCAAAGCTTGTCGAGGCTTTCGAAACTATCTGGATCGGGGTCTGCGCTAATAGCGGTCAGGCCAACAGCCTTGCCAAAATCAAACATTTTCTTGTTGGCGTCATGATCTTTGGTGAATTTTTGCACGCCAAAGGCAACTGGCTTAACGCCATATTCTTTGCAAAGATTTAAGATAGCCTTGAGTTGCTCTGGGGTGCTGGTTGCAGGAATATGCTTTTGATAAAACTCAGCTTGAGTAACGCCAAGCTCCTTCATTTTTTTCAAAGCAGTTTCGAGATCAAAGTTTCTGTAAGTGTAAGTCTGAACACCCAAGATAATTTTCGGAGTGGGCTGTTTTTTACCCAAGAACTCTTGTGCCTTTAAAATTGAAGTCGTAGCAAGGCTGGTTCCAAGCAAAGCCATTGATGCCTGCTTTACAAATATTCTACGCGAATTCTTACATGCAAAATCACTCATGGCAATCTCCACAAAGATGGAAAAACAAAATCTCAAGCCTATGTTAAACATAGTCTAGAGATTAAGGCCATGAAAATTTCGATAACAAGCAAAAGTTCTGGTCTTAACTTTCCAAGCCTGTTATTTGCTAGGAGCAAACATCTGCTCAATTTCCTTGTCAGAAATCGTATTTTTGCCTTCTTGTGTATCAATTACCAAGGCGGTATTTCCGGGAGTTACCCAAATCAAATAGTTGCCCAAACCAAATAGTTTTCTTAAATGAGGCTGTTTTTCTAATAATCGAAAATACGCATCGCTTTGAGCCTGAATAACCATTGTGGGCATTGTCTTAAGAAACCCCTCATCAATCCAAACCCCGCCCACCTCAATCATACTCCGCCCTGATATCTGTTTTATTGCAGTTTCAGATACAGTAGTCTGATCTCTAAAATTTTGGTTTTGAACCGACAGATCGACCCCCATTTTACCCCCTTGAACAGCGTTCTGATCCCTCCTTCGCAAAGCATCCTTGGCACGATCGAGATCACCCTTAGCATCCAAAGCTTTTTTCAATTGCTCTGCACCGGGTGCGCCTGCAACTCCGGCAAACTCCGAAGCCTTTTCAGCAGCAGTCGCCCTGCCCTCTGCAAGTTGGCCCGGTCTACTTTGATTTTCACGCGCAAATTCAAGAACTTTACGATTTCCATCACCACCAGATGAGGGTAGCAAGCCAAACGGAACAGGCAGTTTGGGAGTAGGATAACCAGGAACTGGCCTATGAATTGGGTATGCAACATGATCGGGGACAACTAAATAACTTGTGTAGGGAGTGGTTATTCCATATTTCTTTGCAAGCTTGGTAACCTCGTCCACAAGCTCGCCTTTCTCGCCATTGGCACGAATCTGGTCGAGTAGAAATCCAACTTTCCTTCGCGCCCACAATTGCTCGACAAAGCTTTTAGAATCTGATGTCTTATCAGGAAAATTATACTCATAGACAAATTCCTTTTTTTCATTGGCAAGATCGCCCCTCAATTTGATTGCTGAACTGCCCTTCCCTTTATATTTCCCAAACACCATTAGTTGGCTACCTTCGAAAATGTCGGGCAAGCTGGTCGGATAGATATCTAAAACCTGTATGTCGGGCGAAAAAGTCAGGGAGAGGTTTACAAGCACCGGGTTGCTGATTTTCGAAACCATGGCACTGGATTTGATTTCGATATCTTCTGCAGGGCGAACATAAGTGGTCGCAGCTTTTGTTTTTTCCGCAAGCATATCAAGCATGGTAGCATTGACATCATCGCCCACACCGAAAGTAAATATCCGAGTATTGGGTTTAATCTTGGCAATAACATCACGGGTAATTTTTTCAGGATTAGTTTCACCAATCGTGGGCATTCCATCGGTAAAGAAAACAATTACAAATGGCCTAGATGCATCATTGCCTCGAATTTCTAGTGCAGCAAGTAAGGCATCTCGGATCGCAGTACCGCCAGTAGAATCTAATCCCTCGATCCATTTTCTTCCCGTGTTCTTAAATTCCTCGTTGGCAGGCACAAATTCATCCCGAAACAGGCTGACAGCAGTAGCAAAATTAAGCATCGAAAAACGATCGTTTTCACCAAGACTATTGATGCAGTATTTGAGGGCTTTTTTGGCCTGCTCCATTTTCGGACCACGCATACTTCCCGAGGTATCCATAACAAAAACAAAATCACGGGGCATCGGCTTTACCTTGTTTCCCTTCATCGAAGGATTAATCATCAATGAAAAATACCCATCTTCGGTTGCTACAGGGCGGTGAGTGAGCATACTCATGCCAACTGCTTTGTCGGAAAAAGAATAAAAAAGCTGAAAATCTTTGTCGCCCACTAGGCCGGCTTTGTTCAAACTGAGTGAAACTTCTTTATCAGATTTACGCTGCGTATTAATGTCATGGGTGGGGCTGTAAGTATTTGCAATACCATGCTGAGACTTGATGGTTCCAGAAAGTGAGAAATCCTGAGCGACCTGATTGGACCGCATTTCACCTTTTAACGGAAAAATAAACTCCATAATGTCGCCCTCCTTGGGGACGACAGAAGTATAGGAAACCGCAACACGCTGATTACCCCGGGCAGGCACTGGAAAAACCCTCATTCTTATAAGGTTATTTTCCATATATTCGAGTAATCCTGGATCTTGGATTCTTCGGACGATGCTTGTATAAATTTCGCGGGCTTTATCGGCTTCCAATAATTCACCTTTGGTTTCTTTGCCATCCACCCACATGGTGAATTTGTTCACAGAAGCACCTTTAGGGACGGGAAATATATAGGTGGCTTCCAAAGGCCTATCACTGTGGTTATAAAAAACCTGCTCAACCATGGTTTCCGCAATTTGATCTTCAATTTTAAAATCAACAATTTGTTTGATAAGAATCAGTGGTGCGATTTTTTTGTCTTCTGGAATCAAAAGGCCCCTTGCTAATAAAACAGATGGATTTAATAGAGCTGCTAAGCCGAGAATGATTGCAAATTTGTTAAACATGATACACCCATGAAATTTAATTAGTATTGGTTCTAAAATTAAGACGAGTTAAGGCATAGGAGAGATTGAAAAAAACAAATGACAACTGTCTTCCCAGTTCGCCCATCTTTCAAAAAATTGGGCAATATAGCTAAACATTTAGCGATGCATTAGTGTCGGATCCAAACTTATAGCGGTTAAACCACTTTTAAAACTAAGGTAAACACCCAATAAAAGCGATTAAATAAAAGATATCCCAGTATGAGGTTTTTTTACCATGCTTAGCCGTCGAAATATTCTCTCCCTTGGGCTAACAGCACTATGTTCACAAGTTTCTTTTGGTATGCCCGCTAAAAAGAAATTTCTGATCCTATTGGAAGGTGCAGGCGATTTCCAAGCAGTCGCTAAAGTTTTGGAAAAATCACTCGATCTTTTGCCCCCAAACATGGAGCTACAGCGTTTCCATTGGTCCCACGGGTATTTAAGAATTGTTGCAGATCAAACAGATCTGTCGCATATTTCAGAACATGGCGAAAAGCTCGCTAGTTCGATTCGGATCATTCAAAAACAATATCCTGATGCTGAAATCAACATTCTCGCCCATAGTGCAGGAACTTCCGTTGCACTTGCTGGCGTTTCACTGCTGAACGAAAACACCATCGAAAGGCTAATTCTTTTAGCGCCTTCAGTATCCAAGGATTACCCAATTATTCCTGCTATCGTATCAGTAAAAGATAGTGTTCATGTTTTTTACAGCCATGAGGACACCTTCATTCTTGGACCAATTTTAAAATTCACAAAAACGGCTGATCTTAGAAAAACTCAGAATGCAGCGGGAAGATATGGCTTTATCCCAGCAACAAGAAACCGGGAAGAAGAACTATTAGTTGCAACAAAACTTAAGCAATATGCTTGGAAAACTGAAGATGCTTTGATTGGGAATAACGGTGGTCACTATGGCGCATATGGCCAACCATACATGAATAAAAAAGTTCTGCCCCTACTATTTAGCAATCAACCCACAAGAATCAGCAGTGCTATGCCTTAGTTTTCTGTTCTTAAAACTACAAGCACTTTAATACCGGACTGATTACTGGATTTGACAGTTTCGAGATATTGCTTTACTTCAGGGCTATTGACCAGATTTTGTGTTGGAGTGAAAGATACCGCCAAGGCTGGACTCTTATTCTTTTTCAATGATTGCAAAGAGCCTCCTTTGGTTGGTTCATTTGATTCGTTGGCAGGTTTAGCAGTGGTGTTGAGGGAAGAACCGCCCTGCTCTGTTGGCTCAAAGCCCAAAACAGATTTCATGGTTTTACGGTCATTTGAAGATAATTTTGAGACGACTAAAGCCTCCCAGAAAGAACTCGTTGAGGTAACTTTAGCAACATCCTTGGCTGGCGTGGGCTTTTCTTGCCCCAACAACTGCGCTAGATCGTTAACATTAGCGTTCTCAAGGTAAATCATGTAATTAACGGGCGACTTATCATTTTTGTTTTTTAAACGCATTAGAGTGCTGACATCCGAATAAACAAAATATCCCATCTTGTTTAAATTCATTTTAAGTTGAGCAAATGCAGCAGCATTATCCTTGCACGAAAGCTCGATTTTCAAACGCGCATCATGACTGATAACTTTTGAAAGAACCCTGCCAGATACTTCACCATCAACATCTTTTTTGCGCAGAACCCATGGTAATGGCGCATCCACCTTGATCAAATTAAAAGTTTCATTTGCAGGTGCTGCAAGCAATTCTTTACCTTTTGATGCTATGTCAGGGGATTTGTTTTTTTGCCCTACAAGAGGGCGCATCTTTGCAGATTTATCATTCTCTTTATTTAGTTCAGGAGGTACAGGAAGCAAATTTTGCTTTTCTTGCATTGCAATTTGTGAAGCCTTCTCGAGGGCTTCTGAATTATCTGCTTGCGCATTCTTGTCATTTTCAACATTTTGGTTTAAGGAACGAGCCAACTGCCCTTTTCTTTGTCCGTTTTCCTGCATAGCTAGAAAAGTATTAACTGCGTAAAAAGATATAAAAGTGGTAACAGCAAGAATCGTAGCCACCGCAACTAGCGAGAACCAAGGCTTCATCATCAGATCATCGCGCTTATTTAAATGAGCAATTCGAGACAACGGCCTAACCTTAATATTATTAAGGATTTTTTGTGTTAAATCATAACTGCATTCCATTGGAACCTGATTACGAATCATTAAGGCATCTTGTTTCAATAAGCGCAGCAATTCTCGAGCCTCTGCTGAATTTTGCAACAGCTCATTTGCTTCATTCTGCATGCTTGAAGGAAGTTCGCCATCAACAAATGCAGTCAGCAATTTCAGTTCGTGTTTTTTCATAAATCAGCTCTTTCCTTGTCTAGCTTTTCCAAGATCGCCCTTAATTCTAGCCTAGCCCTATGTAAACGGCTTCTTACCGTTCCTACCGGCACACCAAGCGACAAAGCAATCTCTTCGTAGGAAAAACCTTCTATTTCCTTTAACACCAACCCTGCCCTATGATCCAGCGAAAGCAACCCTAAGGCCTTATCCATCAAGGTTTTACCCTCTTCATCTTCCATGTTTTTCATGGGACTCGCGTCATCTGAGGGCAAAGTTATCTCACCCTGGCTATCGGTCTGACTATTTAAGGATAAGGCGGGCTTGCGTTTCCGTCTTTGACTAATCGCAAGGTTGTAAGTAATCCTAAAAAGCCAAGTATAAAATTTCGAGGTCCCCCGAAAACTACCCAATCCTTTAAATGCTTGCGAAAAAGTATCTTGGGCCACATCTTCGGCATCTTCAACACTGTTCAAAAGCCGATACGCCAAGCTGTAAACCTTTGTATTGTAACGCCTTACGATGACATCAAAGGCCGAAGTATTACCTTCAAGCACCAGTCGAATCAGAGTGTGGTCATCTAAGGAATTCACTTTAACCCTAGTTAGTTAGACGCAATTTGTTGCAAAAGGTTCCCTTAATTAGGCTTTTACCCAAGTTTTCTTAGGGTTCCCGATAATCTCATCTTTTTGAAGATTTAAACAGCCTCTGCTATAGCGGTGTCATCCATTTTGTCAATTGTTAACCCTTAATTGGGAATTACCCCACAGGTTTCTCTTATAATTAATTCTATCTGCAATGCGACAACCGAACTACGGTAAACATCCAAGGTTAGTGGGAATTATGAAAGCTGAAGATACTCAATCGATTGTGGTTCGAGGGGCACGAGAACACAACCTGCGCGATATCAGTTTGGTTCTCCCAAGAAACCAATTAATCGTATTTACGGGGGTAAGTGGATCGGGAAAAAGTTCCCTTGCGTTTGACACCCTATACGCTGAAGGCCAAAGACGTTACGTTGAATCTTTATCTAGCTATGCAAGGCAATTTCTAGGCCAACTCCAAAAACCTGATGTCGATTTCCTTTCGGGCTTATCACCCACGATCAGCATTCAGCAAAAATCCGCAGGCAGAAATCCCAGAAGCACTGTTGGCACCATCACAGAGATTCATGATTACCTTCGCGTTCTTTTTGCCAGGATTGGACTTGGTCATTGCCCTGATTGTGGCAACCCCATCACAGCCCAATCCAGAGAACAAATTCTAGCGCAAATTTTAGTCCTGCCCAAAGGGACTAAATTTCTAGTTCTTGCTCCCTTGATTAGGGGCCAAAAAGGAGAATACAAAGATCTTTTCGAAGATCTTCAACGCAAAGGGTTTGTTCGTGCCAGAGCTGATAAGAAAGTATTTCGCTTGGGGGAAGACATCAAGCTTGATCGCAAAATCAAACACGATATTGAAGTGGTTATCGACAGGCTGAAAATTGATGATGACTTGCGTTCCAGACTCGCAGAGGCGGTTGAACAAGCTCTTCAACAATCCAAAGGCTCTCTTATTGTTGCTATCGAAAAAGAAGATGGCACCTACGACGACATTTTGCTTTCTTCACATTACGCTTGTTTGCAATGCAATAAAAGTGTGGAGCCCCCTTCCCCCCAGTTATTCAGCTTTAATAGCCCTCATGGTATGTGCATGCAGTGTGATGGCCTCGGGATTTCCTATAGTTTTGATCCTGATTTGATGGTGCCTGACCCTTCCCTTAGCTTTAGTCAGGGTGCGATTGCAATTCTCGGAAAAATTCAAGCCATGGGTCGCTGGCGCAGACATATCTATGCTGGGGTAGCTAACACCCTTGGCATCGACCCCAAAGCTGCTTGGAAAGATTTACCTAAGCAGCATCAGGATTGGCTTCTCTTTGGTAGCGGCGATACTCATATCGTTTACGAATGGAAGATGCGTGGGGGTGGGGTTTGGAAGCATGGTGGCATCTGGGAGGGAGTTGTGCCCCAGCTACAGGTAAGCTTCAAGAAAACTGCTGCAGGTCCTAGAAAGTATCAACTCGAAAAATACATGCGCGTTATGAAATGCTCTGCGTGCCATGGCCAACGCTTAAACCCTCAGGCACGCTTTGTGAAAATTGCAGGCAAGTCTCTTGTCGATCTTTGTTCTCTTCCTGTTTCAGAACTGGCTGAATGGCTTGATCCAATCAATGGGGTCCTCGCAAAAAAAATCTCTCCCATTCACGCTCTCATTGCTGATGAAGTACTGAAAGAGCTTCGTGGAAGGGTTGGCTTTCTTTTAAATCTCGGGCTTCATTATCTTTCACTTGAACGCTCTGCACCCACGCTTTCTGGCGGCGAGGCACAGCGCATTAGACTAGCAGGCCAAATTGGCTGCGGCCTTGTAGGCGTTCTTTATATCCTTGATGAGCCCAGCATTGGATTGCATCCCAGAGACAACGAACGGCTCATCGAAAGCCTAAAACGACTCCGCGATTTTGGTAATACCGTTATCGTGGTCGAGCATGATGAAGATACCATGCGGGCTGCTGATTTTATTGTCGACTTCGGCCCAGGGCCTGGTATCCGTGGTGGCGAAGTTGTCGCAACAGGTTCCTATGATGAAATCGTAGCAAACAAAAACAGCCTAACTGGCAAATATCTTTCTGGCAAAATCACCATCGATGGCCCGCCCAACAGACGCAGCGGAAACTCTAAAGTCATCACCGTAACTGGCGCAAAGCATCACAACCTTAAAAACATTAACGCAGAATTCCCTCTTGGTAAGTTCATTTGCGTTACAGGGGCCAGCGGCTCTGGCAAAAGCTCTTTGGTCAACGATATTCTCAGGCGCGGGCTTTCTGTTCTTCTAAACAAGGCTACAAATTCAGATCCCGATGCAGAAGCTCAAGATGATTCTGACGAAGTGATTCATGCTTCTAAGATGCCCCCGGGCGAGCATGATTCAATCAAAGGCTACCAGCACATCGATAAAGTAATCAACATTGATCAAACCGCAATTGGTAGAACTCCACGTTCAAATCCTGCAACTTATATCAAGGTGTTTGACGAAATAAGAGCACTTTTCGCAGAGTTACCCGAAGCAAAGATTCGTGGGTACCAGAAAGGTCGCTTTAGTTTCAACAGGCCTGGCGGCAGATGCGAAGCTTGCGAAGGAAATGGTAGTAACCGTCTTGAAATGGATTTCCTCGCTGATGTCTGGGTCCCCTGCCCTGTTTGCGAAAGCAAGCGGTTCAATAGGGAAACTCTTCAAGTACGCTTCAAAGAAAAAAACATCCAAGAAGTGCTGGAAATGGACATCCAGCAAGCAGTAGAGCACTTCCAAAATATTCCAAAAATTCACAGCATGCTTAAAACCCTGCACGATGTCGGCCTTGATTACATGAAGCTTGGACAACCTGCACCCACTCTTTCAGGTGGTGAGGCGCAGAGAATCAAACTTGCCAAGGAACTTTGCAAAAGATCCACAGGCAAAACACTTTATCTTCTTGATGAGCCTACGACTGGGCTTCATTTTGAAGACATTCGAAAACTCTTGCAGGTGCTTCACGGATTTGTTGATGCAGGCAACACGGTCCTAGTCATCGAGCATAATCTTGATGTTATCAAGACGGCTGATTGGATAATCGACCTTGGGCCTGAAGGTGGCAAAGGCGGTGGAGAAATCCTATTTGCAGGAACCCCCGACGACTTACAAAAATGCAAAATCTCGCATACTGGAAGTGCTTTAAAGGATCACCTTCACCCTAAATCCAAAGGACTAAAGGCAGGAAAATCCGACCTGAAGAAAAAAGGCGCACAGCAACCTTTGAAGTTCATCGAGGTCGCTGGCGCGCAACAGCATAACCTTAAAAATGTCAGTGTTTCTATTCCAAGAGATAAAATGACGGTTTGCTCAGGCCCCAGCGGGTCGGGCAAAAGCTCTCTCGCTATGGATACCATTTACGCTGAGGGACAGCGCAGATACATCGAATCGCTTTCTGCATACGCCAGACAATTTCTTGGTCAAATGCAAAAGCCCAGGGTTGAGCATGTTACAGGGCTATCTCCTGCAATTGCTATCGAACAAAAAAACAACAGCAAGAGCCCCCGCTCCACCATTGGGACCATTACTGAAATTCATGATTATCTTCGTATTCTCTTTTGCAGACTGGGTGAGCCTCATTGCCCCAAATGCAACATCCCTGTTGGCACCCAGACATCCGATGAAATTATTGCCAAGATAGAATCGATGGAAGAGGGTTCAAAGATTTACCTGATGGCGCCCATCGAAAGAAAAGGTCAGGATTCTTTCGAAGATATTTTCAACGAAATCCGCAGTGCGGGTTATCTACGGGTTCGAATTGATGGCAAGCTTTACACCCTTGAAAACCTACCTGAAATCGACCATCGCAGAAAACATAATGTTGAAGTTGTAGTGGATAGATTGGTTATTAAATCAGGAATGCGAACCAGAATTTGTGATGCGGTTGAATCAGGCTTGGGCTTAGGCAAAGGCATGCTTCACATTGCACATGTTGATGATCAATTTGCAGAAGAAAATTGGAAGATCGATAAGTATAGCCAGCATTTTTCATGTAACAAATGCAATCGGGGCTTTGAGCCGCTTAACCCACATCATTTCTCTTTTAACAGCCCCTTAGGCTGGTGCCCGGTATGCGAAGGCCTTGGGAAACAACAGGGCGCAAACCCTGCCTTGCTTGTGCGAAATCCATCCCTTACTTTACGCAAAGGGGCTCTGTCTGCATGGCCTGACCTTGAAGCAAATGATGGCTTCCTACCGTTTGCGCAGGCCATTGCCACTGCAGGTGGATTTAATCTTGATACGCCGTTTGATCGGCTTACGCCCACACAGCAACGATTCATGTTTCATGGTTCCAATGAAGACTGGATTGAAGCTACGGTTCCT
>Ga0209358_10002427_pt1 | contig 14190 bp, 22 predicted proteins | sample LauGreFa1BDMLBSN_2_FD_187574 | JGI IMG/M metagenome (GOLD analysis project Ga0209358, IMG submission 187574) | Freshwater lake microbial communities from Lake Michigan, USA - Fa13.BD.MLB.SN (SPAdes) (version 2) | ecosystem: Environmental > Aquatic > Freshwater > Lake | place: Lake Michigan, USA... | reverse complement strand
GTTAATTGTTTTTTAACTCTTTTGAATTTTAAATCAGGTTGTTCATACCAACAAACCATATCAACTTCATCAATTGTGATTTGTGCATATTTTAAAACCCACTCAATTGCCTTAAACGGAAAAGAACTATCGTGCTTTTCGCCAGATAGTTTCTCTTCTTCAATTGCTGCAATTACTTTACCATCAATAACCAATGCTGCGGCTGAATCGTGGTAGAATCCTGATAAACCTAATTGAATCATAATTAAATTTTTATATCACCTTCTCTATCGAATTCATTATACAACTCCATTTGTCTTTCCTTCATTTTATTGACAACTTTTGTTATATAATGTGTAGGGTGACCTGTCATTTCTCTAATAAGTAGATACAAACTCTTTTTATTAAAATTTTCTATATATTCTGCTCTACGAAATAACTCCAATACCGAATCTGCAATCTGTAAATCTCTTTTCTTTGGAAAATAATTCTCCAAATGTTTGTCCCAATATTGTAACATTCTTTGATTAAATGTTCTATGCTCATCATTACGAACTTCTTGTCGGAAATTATTTTCAGTATCCCAATTTTCAGGCATTGCTGACATTACATCCGTATCTTTGTATCTTTTGTAGTTTGCGTTGTTATTTAGAATAAGATAGTTTCTTGCAACAATAGTAAAGTAAGAAAACGCTTTACCTTTACCATTTTTATACATATGAATTTTTTCAATCATAAATGCAACAACCTCTGCCATTACATCTTGTGGGTCATCATCGAAATATGTGAATTTCCATTTGTTATAAACTATTTCAGCTAATTTCTTAAATGCAGAATCAATTCTTTCTCTATAAAGTTTATCTTTTAAAGATTGGTCTGATGTTAGATTATACTCTATAATAGCATCTTCTGTATCTTTTGTAAAATATTGTCTATTGGGACTTCTTTTTCTAGGCATATTATTTTGTTTGTTTGAACCTTTCAATAGTTTCTTTTATTTGATAAAATATAGAACCTACATCATCATCCTTCTCAAACATTTGACGATTATCAATTTGTCTTAATGCCTCCAGCAATGCTTCGTTTCTTTGAGTTTCTGTTTCAATAAATTTTTGGTATTCTTCAACGTTATCTTCGTATTTTTCTAATTTTTTAAGTAGATTGATTATTATAAAAATACACAATCCAAATAAAAATGAAATTATAAATAATGCTATTTCCATAATTATACTAATTCATATCCTTTTAAAAAATAATCGTTTGCTTTTTTATATTTAACCTCAACCATCTCTCCTTCTGGTGATTTCATTACAACTTTATCATTTCTACCATACGTTTGTTTTTTAACAACGGTAGTGGTGTATACTCTATCTTTAATTGTAAATCCATCCAAATGGTCAATTTCATGCTGAACAATAACCGTCATCATTGTTTCTTTTGAAATTTGTTCGTTTTGCTTATCACCTTCAGGATTAATTTCAAAAGTTAATTCGCCCAAATTATCAGTATCAATTACAACTTTACATGCTCTAATAGTTCTAATAGGCCTTTCAACGGTTCTTGGAATTGAAAGACATCCTTCATAAAAAAGAAATCCATCTTTTGATTTTTCTTTAATTACGGGATTTACTAAAAATAATTCTTCATCACCAAATTTGATTAAACATACTCTTTTTTTAATACCCAATTGAGTAGCTGAAATTCCTAAACCTGGGTATTGTTTCATACCTTCTTCTAATTGAGTTCTTAACTCATCTGCTTCTTTTTGCGTAATTTCTGTTTTAGAGCAAGGTGTTTTTAGATATTCTCTAAATTCTTTGGTTTCAAAACCTTTTGTGTCTTTGTCAATAATTAATTTCATTTTTATTTTTTTAATCCGTATTTTATAAATTTATACCAAAATCTTTCGTGTAAGAAATATATGATTGGTTTTATTATCAATTCGCCTAATCCTACCATACCCGCCCATTTTATGGGTAGACCTGCGGTAACCGTGAGTATAATTGTGGTTATAGTTCCTATAAATCTATAACTAATACTTTTTACTATATGTCTTTTAATTAACGGCATACTCTATAATATCTCCATCGGTATCCATATACCCTTGTCTAATTTTTGTTCCACTAATTAATTCTATATCAGCTGGTGGTGGGTGGTTAATTACATCGTATCCCACACCTCTACCATAGTTTACACTTTCAATATCCGGAATGATAGAAATCATAATCTTATCTGAATTTTCTATGAAGAATTTTTCCTTTGATAAATCTATTAGAACTTGATGTGCAGTCTTTGGGTTGTTTTCATCAACTTGTACATCTCTAATTGCTACCCACACATCCTTTCCCTTATCCAATTGTTGTCTAATCAACCATTCGTGTCCTGCGTGCCACGTTTGCCATCTTCCGATGAATAATGCGTATTTTTTCATATTATATAAAGTTTAATATTGCTAAATCTTTTTGTTTTGCTTCAACCATTATATCAATTTCACAACCATATGTTTGTGGTATGGTTTTAATATAATCGGAATGTGCTTGTGGTTTCTTACCTATTGCACTTTCGGAATAATGAACTTCTGGAATAATATTATTATCCCATGTACTAACTGCTAGTTTAAGTGCCTGTTCTTCCGACAAATCGCCTGTGCAAAATTGGTGATGGTGGTAATCGAATACAATAGGAATACCAATTTTATTGTGGATATACATTAAATCTTTAACTGAATACATAGAAGCCTTATCATCATTCTCAATTGTAAGGCGTGTTTTAACCGATTCTGTCAATCTTTGGAAATTATCACAGAATCTATCCATAGCAGTTATTTTATCTCCATATACCCCATTACAATGAATATTAATGTTATTATAAGGTGTTTTAGATAACCCCATAGCATCCATAATTCTACCATGTACTTCCAAATCCTTAATTGTATTTAATACTACACTTTCTTTTGGTGAAACTAATACATTGAAGGGACCTGGATGAAATGATAATCTCTGTCCGTAGTTAGTTGCTTTATCACCACATCTTTTTAGGATGATTGATATTGCTTTCCAATCTTTTAATTGTGAAAATTCATATTCGGTAGCCCAAGGAAACATATCGGAACTCATACGATACATTTTTATACCGGTTTGTTCATTCCAATCTATAATTGTTTCCAAATCAGTTACATTTTGTAATACCAAATCGGAGACATAATCTAACCCCCTCTGTGTGAAGGTTTTTTTAATCATTGTTCGATTTGTAGTAACTTTTTTACCTAATGAAAGGTTTATACAAGCATATCCTATATTCATAGAATGTAATATAAGAAAAATAAATTAAAATACCAAATAATTAATAAGTTTTGATATTTTCTTCTTCCGATTTGATACGTGCCAAATCTCTAATAGTTCCTTTTTTATTATTAAGCCAATATTGAACGGCTTTTACGTTATTTATCCACAATTTACGATTATTCCACGGAAAATCTGGATGCATATAATCTTCCCATTTTAAATTAAGAGATTCTCTTTCTTCTGTTGGATTATTTTCTACTATAATCGGAACTTCTTCTTCTTTTGTAGAATTTTTTCCATTATCTTCGGTATTTTGTGAAATATTTTCCACTATATCTTCTTTTTTATCACCATATACCTGATAATTCTTATAGTTTTCCTCCATTAGCTCATCTAAATCTTTAAAATCCGGCTTCTTTTTCTTTTTATCATCAATTAAACCATTAAATGCGATAATTAGAGCTACTGCTAACGGGTCAAATACGATTACAATCAAAAATATGAAGAATTTTACAACATTTTTCAATTCCATACCAAATGCTTCAGCAACAAAACGAAATCCACCAACTTCTTTTTCTAAATCTAAATTTTGAAGTTTGATTTCATTTATTTTTTCGGTATTTTTTGCATTTTCTGTTTGTAAAATAGAAATTTTATCGTTAATTTTGCTGATTTGTTTATCTCTATTATCAATAGAACGAATAAGACGAGAATTTACCTTGCCACCATCTAATATTTTACCTTGATTGGTATTAAATTCGGTAATTTGAGTGGAAAGTTGAGTAATTTGGGTATTATTTTGGTCGATTTTTGTTTGATAAACGGCAATTTCTCTATCAACTACTTGTAATTTTAATGATTGTGCCTGAAATGCATTGGAAAGATATCCAAAGATACCGGCGGATGTGATTAACATTAAAACCCCAACAGAAATTGTAAGATACCATTTGTTAAACCCACCAATTTCATTCCATTTTTGCTTCAAATATGTAGCTGCAACCAGTTTAGCTAACTCTAATGATGAAGCCATAATCATCACCGATAATGAAGCGCCTGCAAATAATACTCCTAATCCTGTTACGGAAAAATAGGCTGCACATCCTGCGATAATTAGTGCGGAAAAACCCACTAAAATCTTAAGCCAATTCATATTATCTATTGATTGATACTAATTCGGATACTCTCTCTACAATTTTACGAGCATCATCTAATACTTGATTTACTTCCGATGGTGGTAAAGTTTGTGCACCATTTGCAACATTCTTTATAATGCGTAATTTTCCATCTAAGGATTCCAACAATGTTTGTATTTTTTCGTTATACATCATACAAATAAATATTTTATAAATAAAAAAAGGGATAGAAATAAAATTCTACCCCTTTAATTTACAAAAAATAACTGAATTAACCAACTTTAAGGGTTAATTTTTTTGGTTTGGATTCTTCTTTTCTTTCTACTACGATTGATAAGATACCATTTTTAATCTCTGCTTTTGCATTTCTGCCATCCAAATCTTTACCCAATGTGATTGTTTCTTTAATGTTTCCAATCAACTGGTCAACGGCGTTTTGTGAATCTTTTTTCTCTTTTGTTGCAGTAACTTCAATTTTATCTTCATAACAATTGATTTCAATATTTTTAGGGTCATGTCCTATTACTGCTAAAGCAATGTGTGCTTTATCATCTTTTACATCAACTGCAAATTTAGAAGGAACAAATGTTGTTGATTTGTTTTCCCAAACTGGAGAGTTACTTTCAAAAATAGATTCTAATACTTTGTCAAAATTTGTGTAATACATAATTTTAATTTTTAAGTTAAACAATATACCATTATTATTCAACTATCATACCAAACTTTTTTTCGGAAATAATGTCATTAAATTTTGACATGCTGTCTTTCTATGATTGTAGACATATGGTCTGCCCAATGCATAATAAATTGTAACTTACCTCTCAATTGCTTTTTAATATCGTGGCCGGCTAAATACTTTTGATTATCTTCATCATACATACCATCGGTAAGTTTGATAGCAAAATATTCATTCTCATTATAAGAAATACCATAGTGGTTCAATGTAAAAAAAGTTCTATCAGTAAGTGTCATATAAGAAATTTTATCATTTCTCTTAAACACATGTCCATTGTTTTTTATTTGCCACTCATTATCATTCGGAATATAATGTAATTCACCTTTAATACCCAATTTACCTAAATCGTGATGTAAACAGGCAAATACTAATTCTTCATCTGTAAAATCAATTTCACCACCTGATTCTACGAACATTTGTTTCATACGAAGTGCATTCTTTGTTACATTAAAAATGTGGTCAATATATCCACCAACATATGCGTTGTGATAAAATGTAGAACCGGATGCTGCTGATAAAGTAAGATTGATTCCCAATTCTTCTTCGGAATACATATGGAGTAATTTTTCCAATCTTTCACCTTTAAAATACTTTTTTAGAATTTGAATGAACTTTTCGTAATTTGTTTGTAATTCTTGTTCTGTTTTTTGTTTCATACTTTTAGAGTTTAATGATTTATTAATACATCTAATATACGAAAAATATTTTAATTTGTCAAATTTATATTAAAGAAAACTTAGAATTTTTTTTAGAAAACCAAATAACCAACACATCCCTTTCTCCTTTTGTTATTTCTTTTACTTCGTGAACATCTTCTCCCCCATTGAATGAAATATAGTCCCCATCGGAATTCATTTCTACCCTAATATCATTTATATACATATCGCCACCATTAAACTTATCAGATAATATAATACTAACCGTTTTGTGTGTTGTAAATCTATCCATATGTTTTTCACATTTTCCACCAACACCATAACACAATCTATGCATTGAATATAAATTATTTAACGGTTCATTAAATTTCTCACACAAAAAGTTATTAAGTTTAGTATTTTTTAAACTATAAAACCAACAAGATTTGGTGTGTAACACATTCCCATCTACCTTTATATTATGTGTTGTATAATACATTGTATCATGTGCCGTTTTTATATAAGCAAGTTCTTCCTCATTTAGTATGTTTGTTTTATCTAGTTCGGATTTTAGAAAAGATAACTCTTCAATTGATAATGTCATAATTAAATTATAGATTTTTTTATTTCTATCAAGTCATACATATTATGAAAAACATAAGGATTGGTAGCTACCTTTTTAAATTCATCTAAAAATAAAGAATGTTCTGGATGCGATACATTACCCACATCAATTATTTTAAATGTTTCATCGGAAAATGTTCCCCAATTAGTTATTCTTCCAAAAAATACTTTTGTTTTGTTGCCAAATATAGAAGTAATTAATCTTAAAAATTCAGGCATTTCGATATAATTAGATTGTTGAACTACGAATGAACACTTTACATTCTGTATACTTTTTATAGTTGAAATAAAATTCAGATTAGATATTAAATTATCCCAATTACCACCCAATCTTGTTATATTTTCGTATGTAAATTTTGAACCAGCATCAATACTTATTTCACAACTTTTAACATAATCATGTATTGCAGGCATACTATCCCACATTTCTTTATTCCACAAACTGGCATTTGTGTGTAAATGTATTGATTTTAAATTTGGATATTTTTTAGGATTGAATTTTCTTAAAAAATTTCTATATGAAACGGAAGCAAATGGGTCTGCAGTTCCTGAACAATATATCATTTCTATATCGTTTGAATATAAAGATTCCATTTCTTCAATTGTAATATTTATTTTTTCTATTTTATCACTATTAGCAACAATCATTTCTATTCTACAAGATGGACATTTATAATTACATGTCCTATCGAAACTCATATGTATTGTTTTTGGGCCCTGATACATTTCTCCTGTTTCAAAATTGTAATTATCAAAGAAATTTGATTCTACTTTGGAATAATGTTTTATTGGACCTAAATTATTAGTTTTTAAATTTATTAATTGAGATAGATATGGGCATTGTTTTTTATCACAATATCTATAAGAACCATCCAATACGGATTTTCTAATATCCTTTGCTTCATCACTATTCCACATATCTTTCATGGGTTGGTTTTTGGGCAAATGTTTTTTCAACCAACTAGCACAGCATAAAAAATAAGATTCATCATGTATTTCCAATATTTCAAATGGAACTTTACATATATAATCTTTTAAATTAATCATTAAATTATGCTTTTTAAATCATTTTTAATTCGTAACCTATTTTTTGAATTTATATCAAATATATCCTCATAATATGTGATTGGTATTTTTGTCAAATCGGATAGTAATTGTATATCTAAAATCCATTTATTGATATCTAAATCACACAATTTTATAACATCATCAGGCGGAGAGGTGTAAACATATGGATTATTTGAATTGTAACCATTTATTTTAGAAAAATATGTTTGATATGAATGTGATTCCAATAATTCTTTTAAATTTTTTCTACTTAATAAAATGATTTTGTCAAACTGTTTAATTAATTCTATGTTATTGGGATGGTGACATATAATTGTTTTAACAACAACATTATCTTCACCGTTATAAGTGGGGTTATCAAATTTAGTAAATGGTTCAAAGATTGGTTTTAACCCATACTCTTTAGATAAATTATTCATTAGTGAGGTGGAGCCTGTTCTTGGTAATGATATGATTAAAATTTTCATATTAATTTTTTAGAATTATCTAATGTATAATATTTAAAATCTGTATTTGTCATCCATATATTTAATGCGTATCTAACACCTGAATAAACAGGCATTACACCGTGATATGTTTTACTACCATCAAATGAAATAGATTCTCCAATATTTAGAATGTATTTATTTCCATTTTTTATATCATCCATTTTATCCGATAATACAAACCTACCATCACTAAACCCATTGGATAAAACTATAACCGTTGTAAATTGTGATGTGGTATCTAAATGTAAATCTAACCACCTATTATCATAATATTTTGTCAAACTAATATTTACATCCTTTATATTAAATTCATTCAAATTAAACCATAGTTTGAATTCATTATTATTATATTTTTCTTTGATTTTTTGAATTATATTTGATTTAAATTCATCATCATAAATTCTTTTACAATCCCATACTTCATTTGGATTATATGAAAATTGTATGCCATTATTTTCTGCAAATTCTATTATAGATTGGCATTCTTTTTTATCAAACAAATTGTTTATATAATAATTCATATAATAATATTTTCTATACTGTTCGTCTTATATGTTAGTATGTTTTTATTTAATATAAAATCATATAGTTCATTAGCAATTAATTTATATCCATTTTTGCTGGGGTGTTTACCCTCTGTTGAATCTTTCCAATATTCCCCATCACTCCACACATCCTTTCTATTTGTATTTATTAAAAAATCTTTTAAAGTTTTATTTGAAATACCCCAATAATGATTTTTATCAATTAAATTAGTTTTATCTATGTTTTTTGAAATACCATCTTTTATCATTAAATCAAATGCATCACAAAAAATATATCTTATACCAATTTTTTTAAACATCCATTGTAAGTATAGGATATAATTTTGGTTTACGATTTGATAATATTCATCCGTAAATAAATTTGCTAAAAAATATTCTTGATATTCTTTTTTTATTCTATCGTATTTTGTAGTTATATTTGTATTTTTGAATACTTTTTTATACAAATATTCTTTTCGTTTATATCTCTCACCCCAATAGTGCCAGGAATTATTATCAGGAAAAAATGAAACAGAATCTCTCAAAGATGAACTCCACATTATAACAACCAAATCATCTTTTTTAATTAAATCAGTATCTATTGAATTACACACCGCATCAAATATACTTTTATTAGAACAACCACCTATTCCAAAATTATCAAAAGGAATATTTAAATGTTTTGATAGTAAGGTGGGCCAGGCGTATTTATAACGTATTTTTGTTCTTTCCTCTAAATCTTCGGTTTTTAATTCTTCCTGCCAATCGGAACCAACTCCTTCGGTCCAACTATCGCCAAATGTAAATAATTTCATATTAAATTAAAGAAATACTTCTTTTATATGCACCATCAATGTATGTATCTACAAAAGTTATTAATTCATTCGTTTTCAATATTGCCGAATAATCTAATTTTGTTTTATTTTTGTGAATTAATTTAAAATCTATATTAAGTTTTTTCGATAGATAATCTTCAAATTCGTATAATCTATCGAAATGAAATTCTTTCACTTTTACTTTTGATGATGATATCCATTGATATTGTGATACAAATGACATAATGTGTATTGCATATCTTTTTTTAAATTCATCCGAAATATTACAATATTGAATTACACCAGCTGATTGTAATAATTTTATTAAGAGATTTACTCTAGTTTCATACGATATATACGCATTTTTGAATTCGTATATGTTATCTTTAAAAAAAGATATTATAAAATTATTATCTAAATTTTTGAGTATATTTGCACTTTCTTTGGGTAAATGTTTACCCATTTCCTGCACAAAAAATTTCCATGCAGAAATAAATCTATCCGTAGAATCTCTTATTATACATACAAATTCATAATCCACACCAAGCGAGTAAACTAAATAATTTATATCCGAATGAATATGCTTTTCTGGATTTTTTAATCCGAATTTGATTGAATTTTCCCATAAAACATTCGGATATGTTAAATTAAGTCCATATTCAATGCAAGTATCTTCTACCGACCAAGATGCGTTTTTTGGTATTGGTATAAAAACAACACTATTATTTATAACCATTTTAATAAAATTTATGAACTAGTCACATCTGTATAAATTAAGTTTGCAACTTGTTGCATAATTGTCGCAATCGCTTGATTTGTAGTGTTATCGGTTAATACTATTTCCGAAGAAATTATTTTATCTTTCATTTTAAATTATTTTTAAAGTTTTGAAGGGGGTGCACCACCGCAGAAAGAACACGCATTACAACACCAAACTGCACAAGTCCAAGGTGCGCACCAACCAAAGCACGTACCATTGTGTTGTATAAATGTAAGGCCTAATGTTTCATCTGCCAATGGTAAAAACAAATCATTTGTTTCAACATTTATATCATATATTTTTTTATTAACATATACAATTTCTAAATTTGTTATTTTTGATTTTGTTAAAGTATTATTCACATAATCAAAAAATACAATTGAATCGTTTATTCTAAATCTATTTGTAAATACAAATGTAGTTTGTAACGTATCGTATTCTTCTACCATCATTGAACTGGCCGGCAAATCTTCATAAACTATACCATTCTCTAATGTTACTCTAATCATTAAAGATTCTTTAGTTTGCGTTCCTAAATCAATTACGGTTGTATTTGATTGAGTAAATGATTCTAAATCCGAATTAAAACTTCCTGAATTTACATCCGTCACATATAATACTTCTCCTGTTTCGGATGTTTCATTTAATGGAACCCAAGAAAGATTTATGGTTTTTAATGAATCGTTAACTAAAATTTGATTTGGATATTTAAAGCTACCATCTGCATACAATATTGGTGTATCATCATCCAAAATATAAGTTGTATTAAATTTTTCCATTAATGATTTACTCATCCACAATGGTCTGGAATTTTGTTCCATTTTACCATTTTCATCATATTCGGTTACCCATGCATCATTTTTAACTCCAGCTGTCATAATATATGACCCTAAATGTAATGTGCTTAATGTGCCACCATATATTATATCCAAACTTCTTATCACACCTATTTTATTATCAATAAAATTATCCGAATGAATATGGTATTCTTCTATATATTCCAATTCCGTTAACGAATCCTTTAAAGATTGTAAAGATTCTAATGATTGTATTTTGTAAAATTTTGGATACATTAAATAATTTGTATTTGGATATCTTGTTTTTACAATATAATTTGGAGCATCTCCAGTTGTAGTATGTAAATTTGTTAATTGGTCTATATTAAGATTTGTATCGGTTTCCGAATGATAATATACATTTGGTGCAAATGTTTCATTAGCAATTACTCTATGAAAATTTACTTTATCCTTTGCGTAATTTTCATCCACCAATGCAGTAGTATCATATGATGTTCTTAATATTAATACATCATCTGCATCTTCTATATATGGAACTGTTATTGAATTTTTAGGAACTTCGTAGTGATTAAATGTACCCGATAGTTCGGCCATTATTTCACTCATTTTATCCTTTAAAGATACGATTTCCGTTGTTGTATCGAATGCGTTTTCTTTTTCTGTATTTATAAAATTACCATCGGTATATATAAAATGTAATTTTGTAATAGAATTATCTATTAAGAATTGCTTGAATGAATTCCAATCCAATTGTGGAACAATTTTATTGTGAACATCTACATTCGTATTTGTTTCTATTATTCTTAAATTGCCGGATGCATCTTTTAAAAAATCCGTTCCAATTATTAATGCTTTCATTTTTTATTACTTTATTTATATAAATATATTGGTTTTTTAAATTAAACTACTAATTTTTTTCGCAGATTCAAACCCAACATTACCTGCTATAACAATTCTATTTTTTGTTGAATTTGGTGAATGGTTTGGTGAATGTTCTAAATTAGATTTCATAATAACTATTTCTCCTTCTTCTGGTAAATAGTAAAATCTTTTTTTATTTTTACCTTCTACAATTAAAGTTCCTTCTAAATCCGTTAAATTATCCGGCATTTGTGCATAATATACAAATGTGTATTCTGGACAAAAAGAATTTATATTTTTTTGTAAATCTATGTGATTGTGTAATGTTACATCACCACCGTGTTTAAAATCACTTTGTTTTGGTTTACCTGTTTTGACAACATTTATCCAAGCGTTAATATTAATTTTATTGAATTTTAATTGATTTTTTATACCTATCTCAACACACTCATTTAAAGAAATTTTAATAATTTCTTCAATGAAATTTGATGGTATCATTTCTTTTTTAAAATCAAAACTACCCCAATCTTTTAAATATGGGTAATTATCTTGTGGAACATAATTAGCGGCATCTAAAAATGATATACAATTTTTTAAAACATCAGATTGTAATTTTGTATTTTCTAATTTTGTTATATACAAATCAACACCATCTTCAAAACTAATTTGCTTCATAGTTAAATAATAGTTTTATTTTTAACTTTTAAATTTTTTATATATTTCTCTTCTATACTATTCCATTTTGATTTTGGACAGCTTCCATATTGTTCTGTAAATATTTTTTTCTCCAAAGGACAACCACAACTGCCACATATTGCAGACCATTTTTTCTTTTGTATAATTTCTTTTCTAAACTCACACTTCATACAAATATTCATACGTTCTTCCGCCAATTTTTTTTGGGTTGGATTTGGATTAAACGATATAAACCAAGCATTAATAATTTCAACTGGATTAAAACTCATTATATTATACTTTTTTTATTATTTTTATTTTTTGCTACAAAATTAAAATTGATAATATACCTATTTCCACTTTCTGGATAATCTCCATAATGTGCTAATCTACCATCGAATGCAATACATCTTCCCATTTTTGGAGAAACATGCTTTAGCAATATATGAGAATCAAAATCAACTTTATTAAAGTTACTTTGATAACTTTCTGCGTTATTTCCGTTTAAATTATTGTAGATGAATGTATCGCCTGTTGAATCGTTTATATAATAAACAACTGCAATATGTTCGATTATTCTATCACAATGTAATAATTCCATAGGATTGTAATCATTATTTAAAGGTTGTGTCCAATTAATTTTCCATCTGTAATTTTGAACAAATTCTAAATTCATCTTCTTTGCAACGGTTAACTGTATTTCATCTATTATTTTTTTTATATCATCATCATTACAATAAATTTGTGGATGAACATTTGCTGGGAATTTTAAGTTTTCTTTTTGGCCGCCATAATCGCCAGTTATATTTTGAATAAATTCCCACTTTAAATTTTCTTTTTTTACATAATCATATAATATACTTTGATTTTCTTTTGATATTATATCATCAAATATTTGATAATCTTGCGGCATATATTTTTATATTATACTTTTTTTATTATCTATTAAACTAACATTACCTGCAACAGATATTCGTTCTATATCTTTTGTAAAAAATGGATTAACATAATGCATTAAATATGCCGGAAATATAAACATTTCACCTGTAATCGGTAAATGATTTATTTGTGTTATTGGTGCCATATAACCATTTACCGCATTTGAAAATTGTTGTGCATTTAAATCAAATTTTTTTACATTTTGCCCATATAAAAATGATATACTTCCATTTTGAAATCCCCCTTTAATAGTTTTTTCATTTTTAATTTCATCTGGTATATCCACATATATTACAAAGGATATATCATACGCATGAAAATGTGGAGAATTAAAATCTCTACTTTTTTGAAAATTAATCCATAAATCTTCAATATTAATCCCAAATGGAAATGACTTTAAATTTCTAATTTTGGCAATTTCTTTTATATAATTTTCTATATAAACAGAAATTTTATTTTTAAAATAACTTACATTTTCAAAACTATATTTGTAAGATGTATCAAATGTTATAGAATCGAGTTTATTATGTATTAAAATTTCATTTCTCCCAACGGATAAAAGTTCTTTACATAAATCCAAATCAATATTGGTTTTCATCAATTCTGGCCCAAAATTATATTTTGTAAATTCCATTATATCAATTCTGTTTTACTATTTTCTATTTTTTTTAATTTCAACCAACTAACCAATGAATATCTTTTTCCTGATTCTACGGGTTTCACTCTATGGAGTATTGTAGATGGAAATATAAACATATTACCTTTTCCTGGTTTTAATGTTATTGAATTTTCTAACATCAATTGAAAATCGCCGGAAGTATACTCATCATTTAATTGTATCACAATTGTATATATTCTATCTTTAAAGACAT
>Ga0209358_10002425_pt1 | contig 14195 bp, 11 predicted proteins | sample LauGreFa1BDMLBSN_2_FD_187574 | JGI IMG/M metagenome (GOLD analysis project Ga0209358, IMG submission 187574) | Freshwater lake microbial communities from Lake Michigan, USA - Fa13.BD.MLB.SN (SPAdes) (version 2) | ecosystem: Environmental > Aquatic > Freshwater > Lake | place: Lake Michigan, USA... | reverse complement strand
CGGCATCAAAAGGTGGCGGAATTTATAGAGGCAAATGGGTCGAAGAAGTAGTTGTGAAAAAAGTTAACAAATATAACTTGCAACTAGATTTTAGTATTAGAGGCTTATCAACAAATACAAACAAACAAAAAAGAGATATTTTTTGGAAAATGAATTTTTTATTTAAAGGTTTTAAAATGGTTGGTTTTAAGGTTTTTTATTTTATTTTATTCTCTATAATTAATAGAATTTTTAAAAAGAAATAAACTAGAGATTTTAAATTTCTAATTATACTTTTTAAAAAGATTTAAATAGGAAAGTAGATAGTTTATATGCTATTAGATAATTATGAATTTTTTTAAAAAAAAAATAATTTTGATCACAGGTGGTACCGGCTCTTTTGGAAGTGCGTTCATTTTTAAAATATTAAAAAGCAAAATTAATTTTAAAGAAATTAGAGTTTTTAGTAGAGATGAGAAAAAGCAAGACGATTTAAGGAAAAAAATTAATAATCCTAAAATTAAATTTTTATTAGGAGATGTCAGGGATATAGAGAGCATAAAGAAAGCTATAAAAAATGTGGACTTTATTTTTCATGCAGCAGCACTAAAGCAAGTTCCATCTTGTGAATTCTACCCATTAGAAGCTGTTAAGACTAATATATTAGGAACTAATAATGTAATTCAGTTAGCAATTGAAAATTTAGTAAAAAAAGTTGTTGTTTTAAGCACAGATAAAGCTGTCTATCCAATTAATGCAATGGGAATGTCTAAGGCATTAATGGAAAAAATTGCAATTTCTAATTTTAATCTAAGTGACAAAAATAGTAATAAGACAATTATTTGCGTTACCAGATATGGAAATGTTTTGGCATCTAGAGGATCGGTAGTTCCACTGTTTATTAATCAAATTAAAAAAAATAAACCTATCACTTTGACCGATCCTAAAATGACAAGATTTATAATGCCTATGGAAAAAGCTATAGAGTTAGTAATTTTTGCAATGAAGAGTGCAAAGGGTGGTGAAATTTTTGTTCAAAAAACTCCAGCAGCTAATATCAATAATCTTTTACAGGCAATTTTAGAAATATTTAAAAAGAAAAAATATAAAATAAGTCATATCGGCACCAGACATGGAGAAAAGGCTTACGAAAGTTTATTGACCAAAGAAGAAATGTTCTCAGCTAAAGATATGGGTAATTATTTTCGAATTGACAGCGATCAAAGAGATTTAAATTATGATTTATATTTTGAAAAAGGTAAAAATTTTTTAAAAAATGTTGAAGATTACAATTCAAATAACACAAAACAGTTATCTGTGGCGGAAATAAAAAAAATTCTTCTTACTTTAGATATTTTTAAAGATAAGTTTGATATATAAATTTTTAGTTTTTAGATTTTACAATGAACATTTTAGTCACTGGTTGCGATGGATTTATAGCTAAAAATTTAATAAAACGTCTTTTAAACAATCCTAAGTATAATATTTTAGAAATAAATAAAAAATCATCAGATAAAGATCTTTATAAAAAAATAATTACAGCAGATATTGTGTTTCATTTGGCTGGAGTTAATAAAGAAATTTATCCAAAATATACTTACGATAATAATTTTATTTTTACTGAAAAAATTTGCTCATTTTTGGAGAATAATAATAAAAAACCTAAAATTATTTACGCTTCATCAACTCAAGTCAAATTAAATAATACTTATGGAAAGTCAAAATTAAAAGCTGAGAATATTTTATTAAATTATAAAAAAAAAAGTGGAGCACAAGTGTTTATATGTAGACTCCCAAATATTTTTGGCAAATGGTCAAAACCTTACTATAATTCTGCAGTTGCAACGTTTTGTTATCAAATTTATATGAGGAAAAAAGTAACTATTAGTGATCCTAATAAAAAAATATCCCTACTTTATATTGATGATCTTATTTGTAATTTTTTAAAAATTATTAAGTTAAACAAACAAAAAAATTCATTCATAAAAATTGAAAATATTCATTCAATCAGTTTATTAAATTTAGTAAATATTATTAAAAGTTTTAATAAAAAAGACAAAGTTTATTTACCTGATAGTATTTCTAATCCTTTAATTAAAAATCTTTATAGTACTTATATAAGTTTTTTTTCTAAAAAAGATTTTTTTTATAAACTTCCAAAATTTTCTGACCCACGAGGTGATTTTTGTGAATTTTTAAAGAACTCTGATTTTGGACAAATTTCTTTCTTTTCAATATTGCCAAAAAAGATAAGAGGCAACCACTATCATAATACTAAAACTGAAAAATTTGTAGTTATTAGTGGTAAATTAAGATTTAATTTTGTAAATATACTCACTAAAGAAAAATTTTCTTTATTAACTGATGAAAAAAAAAATTTAGTGGTTAACACTGTTCCAGGTTGGGCTCATAATTTAGAAAATGTAGGACGTAAAACTGCTAAAGTTTTAGTATGGGCAAATGAAATTTTAGATAAAAAAAATCCTGATACGATTTTTTACAAGGTTTGATGATGAAATTAAAAGTTTTAACAGTTGTAGGTACAAGACCAGAAATTATAAGACTCAGCAGGATTTTGCATAGTTTTGATAAATGCTTTGATCATGTTGTAGTTCACACAAACCAAAATTATGACAAAAATCTTAAAGATGTATTTTTTAGACAATTAAAGATTAGAAAACCAAAATATGATTTAAAAATTAAAGAAAAAAACGCAATTAATACAATATCTAAAATTTTAATAGAAATAGAAAAGATCATATTAATTGAAAAACCTGATGTTTTTTTTATTTTAGGAGATACTAATAGTAGTTTATCAGCAATAGTTGCTAAAAAATATCAAATTCCTATATTTCATTATGAAGCAGGGAACAGATGTTTTGATGAGAGGGTTCCCGAAGAAGTAAATAGAAAAATAGTTGATCATATTTCTGATATTAATTTAACATATAGTAGTTTTGCAAAAGAGAATTTATTAAACGAGGGCCGTAAGTCTGATAGAGTTATAAAAATTGGTAGTCCTCTTTTTGAAGTACTTGATTATTATAGTAATCAAATTAATTCTAATAAAATAATAAGTGCTTTAAAATTAGAGCATAATAATTATTTTTTAATTAGTTTTCATAGAGAAGAAAACGTAGACAATTCTATAAGATTAAAAAAATTTCTAAATATTGTTAATATTTTAGCAGCTAAATATAAAAAAAGAATTATTATTTCCACACATCCCAGAACACAAAAAAAATTAGATAAATTAAAATTTAAAATTAATAAATTAGTAATTTTTTCAAAACCATTTGGGTATTTCGAGTATATTAAATTACAACAATCAGCTTTAATTGTAATTTCTGATAGTGGTAGTATCTCTGAAGAGGCTTCAATTTTATCTTTAAAAGCAATTAGCTTGAGAGATACTCAAGAAAGGCAAGAGGCAATGACAAATGCAACAATTGTAATGTCAATTCTTAACAAAAAAGATTTTTTCAATTCTATAAATATTTTATTAAAAGATAACTACAAGATTCAAGTATTAGATGATTATAAGCAAAAGGACATTTCTCTGAAATTACCTAGAATTATTCAAAGTTATTATTCATTTATTAAAAGAGAAGTGTGGAAGACAAATCTTTAAAAATATTATTAATTTCCCAATATTTCTGGCCTGAAAATTTTAGGGTCAACGAAATTGTTGAATACTGGAAAAAAAAAAAATGTAAAGTTGATATTGTTACTGGAAGTCCAAATTATCCATCAGGAAAAATTTTCCCTGATTATGCTTTAAATAAAAAAAAGTATAATAAATTTTTGGGATATTCTATTTATCGAGTTCCAATAATATTAAGAGGCACTGGAACAAAAATAAAGTTATTTTTAAATTATACATCATTTCTTTTGTCTTCTTTTATATTTGTTTTTTTTAATTTAAGAAAAAAAAAATATGATTATGTTTTTACTTTTGGCACCTCTCCTGTTTTAGTTGGATTAATTGGAGTATTTTTTTCAAAAATAACTAAAATAAAATCTGTTATTTGGATTTTAGATTTGTGGCCTGAAATTCTTTATGAGTTAAAAATTATTAAAAATAAATTTTTATATAATTTTTTAAAAAAATTAATATTTAAAATTTATTCTCAGACAGATTTAGTTTTTGCTCAATCCAAAACTTTTCAAAAAAAAATATTGTTTTCCACTGGTATTGATGCTTATTTTTTACCTTCGTGGCCGGAGAATATAAACTACAGGTCTATAGAAAAAATTAAATATATTACTTCTAAAAAAGATTTTTTAACTATTATTTTTACTGGGAATATCGGAGAAACCCAAAATTTTGAAGAGATAATAAAAGTAGCGACTATGCTTAAAAATTACAAAGTAAGATGGATTGTAGTAGGCGGTGGTAGATATTTTAAATTTTTAAATAATCAAATTAAAAAATATAATTTAAGTAATTTTATATTATTTGATCAAGTTGAATTATCACAAATCCATAAGTATATTAATCATGCTGATGTGCTTTTGGCTACTTTAAAAGGCGGAGAGGTTGGTACTGCAACGGTACCAGGTAAAATTTCCACATACATTAATTTTAGAAAACCTATATTAGGTCATTTATTAGGAGAATCTTATTATCTAATCAAAAATAATAATTTAGGTTTAGTTTCTAAACCTGGTGAGATTGATATTTTATTTAAAAATATTAAAAAATTTTTACATTTAAAAAGAAATAAAAAATTAACTAGCTTTTTAGATCGTTCAAAAAAAATTTCATACTTAAATAAGAATTATTTATTAGATAAATTTAATAATATTCTATTAAGTCAATTAAATAAAAAAGAATTTAATTATTTTAGAGTTTATTCAAATATAAATAATATTAATTTTAATAAAAACTTTATTTTATCAGGATTAAACTTAGCATACTATAGCTCATGGATTAACAGAGAAACTATTTTAGACCAAGATACTTTTTTTTGGCCTGATGGAATTTTTGTTAAATTTCTGCTTGGTATTAAAGAAAAAAAAGTTCCTGGTCGAAAAATTATTACTGATATTAAAATTCCACGTAATTTTAAAACTATTCATGTAGTTGGTAATTTATCAGCAAAATCCGAAATTTACTTAAAAAAAAATTTTAAAAATTTTAATATAAAATTTACACGATTAATTATTGGACCAATTGAAGATATTGCTTATAATAAAATAGTTAATATTAAAAAAGATGAATTAATATTTTTAACCTTGCCTACTCCAAAGCAAGAACAGTATGCAAGATTGTTAAAAAAATATAATAATAAATTTCATATTTTATGTATTGGAGGTGCTCTAGAAATGTTGTCTGGGGAGGAAGTTCCAGTTCCTAGATTTTTAGAATACTACTTCGAATCGTTTTGGAGATTAAAAACTGATTTTAGAAGAAGATTATACAGATTATTTAATAGTTTATATACAGTTCTAACAGATATTGTCTTAACTAGAAATTATAAAAATATTAATGTAAGAATTTATAACTAATAAATCTTTTGATATTTTTTTGAAGAATAATAAAACAAATTATAAATAATAAAAAATCTATGCTAAAAACAGCGTAGCAATTTTCTAAAATACCTCTCATTAATAAAGATATTAAAATTAGAACTGATGTATTTAATTCAATATTATTTTTTTGATACAATTTATTTTTTATATAAACATAAATATAATAAATTAAAATAATGTTAATTAACAATAAAAATAACAATCCAAGATAGCCTCCGCATAAGAAACCATACAAGTAAGCATTGGAAGCACTTGATCCGTATTCTTTAATTAGATTTATTTCATATCTGTCAGCTTGAGATCCGTAACCAAAAAAATTTTTTGGATTATAAAATTTTAAAATCTCATTCCATACCAACGTTCTTCCGGAACTAAAATTCTCCTTTAGGATTATTCTACTTTCAGATTCATTAACACCAGGAATAGCAGAGCCATTATAAGAGTGGACTTTGTCAATTATAATTTTTTTTGATTTCTGGATAATTTCCACAGTTAATATTGGTAATATTAACATCAAAATTAAAAAAATTATTTTTTTGGCGTGAGAAGATTTTGATAAAAATATTTGGTTCAAAACTAAAACAACTATGTAAATAAAAATAATAGTTCTAGATTGCAACAGCCAAATATTGACCGCGCAGAACAAAATTACTCCAATAATGCATAATTTTTTTATCCTTTTTTTCATTAAATTTAGAACACATAAGAAAAAAATTGCTAAAATTAAAAATATTCTGGCAGCGCCCGTTACTCTTATCATGGAGTTGTCAAAATATGTATTTTCCCATAAATTATTAAAATACAACCACATAACTTTTTTTTTCAAAAAATATTCGTAGTATATTGGCATATATATTATTAGGACTGAACATAAGAAAAAAAAACTAATATATAATAAGACTTTTAAGTCTGCATTTTTACATTTAGTTAAAAAAATTTTTAAAATTAAAATAGCATTGAAAGATAATAATAATAAGAAAACTCTTTCAACAAAAGTTCCGTTGTAGTCATAAATTAATATTGGGACCGCCAAAGAAAAAAAATAAAAAGAAAATAATATTAATATGATGTTATTCTTAGTTTTGTGAGTTATACAATATATTAATAATATTAGATTTGTTCCCAGTAGTGGTATTGATATTCGCAAAAAATTGGTAAAAATTTTAAGATTTTCAAATATATTTATTCTATCAAGGTAAGCAGTTGGAAAAGTATTTATAGATAGCCATAAGAATATCCACGAAATGCAGCAAAATAATAAAAATTTTTGCGATTTTATTTCAAATATAAAATTATTTATTATATTTTTAATATTACTCATAACTATATTGTTTATTATTTCATTAACTTAAAAGAAAGGATTAAAAGTATTATGTTGCTTTAAATAAGTTTTGTCTTATGCATTTACTTTATTCAAAAACTTCAATTTATGTTTACTTATATTAAAAATTTTCCAAAATTTTTGTTATTTGCTATTTTAGGGTTACCTTTTTTTCTTATTACTGGACCATTTTTTCCTGATTTGATCTATGTTATTTCTTCGCTTTATTTTTTAATTTATTTTTATTTTAACAAAAAAAAGGTAACGAATTTATTTTTTTTTGAAAAAAATATACTTCTTTTCTTAATATTTTTTTTTTTTTTAAAAAAATATACTTTTTTTCTTAATATTTTTTTTTTTACTACTGTTGTATTCCGCAATACTTTCAGATTATTATTTAAATTCAATTAGAACTTCTTTTTTTTATTTAAGATATTATTTATTCTCTTTTATTTTATTTTTTTTATTAATCGATAATAAATTTTTCTTTAAAAATTATTCTTATTTTTTTTTTATAATATTAATCATACTTTTTATAGATTCCAGTTATCAAAAAATTTTTCATTACAATTTATTAGGACAAAAACAAATTACAGTCAATCGCGTGAGTAGCTTTTTTGGGAAAAATTTAATCTTAGGTAGTTATACTTTGAAATTACTCCCAGTATTTTTAACATGTTTAGCATTATCTAATATAAAAAAAAAAAAATTTTTTAGTGTTTCAGGAATTTTTATTAGCGGGTATTTAATTTTTCTAAGCGGGGAAAGAGTAGCTGCGACTTTATATTTGTTATTTTTATTTATGTTACTATTTGTTAATACTTTAAGAAAATATATAGTTTTTCTATTTATTTTTATTTTATTATTTAGCATATCCTTTTTTTATCAATCACCTCAATTACAAAGATTATTCAAAGGAACTTATGAGCAGTTATTTCTTGAAAAAAATTATACCGATAAAAAAATTAGTATTTTTAGTGAGAGACACGAAGATCATTATCTTACTGCTTATTATATATTTAAAGATAACATGTTTATAGGCGCCGGCCCTAATACATTTAGATATCATTGCGAAAATCCAAAATACGCAGAAAAAATTCAAGAAAGAATAATTAAAAGAAATACTATAGTTGCTACAGAAGATGGTTTTATAGGTTTTGTTGGATTTAACACTTTAAAAAATAATTTTAATGAAGAAATTATATTAGATTTAAACCAAGCGCTTACTCTGAATATGGAAAGTATTGATTTAGATAGATCTAAAATTATTTTAAATGAAAATGAAAATAAAAGACAATTTGATTATTCAGCTTATAAAATTTTAATATTTTCAAATAATAAATTTTATAAGAATCAGGAAGTTTTAGTAAAAAATAATTTACTTACGAATGGATGTACCACACATCCGCATAATTTCTTTATGCAGATAATTTCTGAAATAGGTCTTGTTGGTCTGCTATTTTTCTTTGTTTTTTTATTTTTTATAATTAAAGAAATTACTAAAACTATTAGTTCAGTAAATATTAATAATGATTATCTAGGCTATTATTTATTATTAATTAGTTTTTTTATTAATTTATTTCCTTTTTTACCTTCTGGAAATTTTTTTAATAATAAATTAAATATTATTTTATATTTACCTTTAGGTATTTTTTTCTTTATTAGAAAAAAACTTCAAGTTAGTAAATAAAAATTTATGGAAAAAATATCAATTATTTTAATAGTATTAAATTTTTTTTTATATTACAAATTAAAATATTTCTCTAAATTATTATCTATATACGACTACCCAGACAAAATTAGAAAATTTCATAAAACTAAAACACCATTGATAGGTGGCTTTTTTTTATTTTTGAATATTTTTACAATAGTAATTTACTTATTAATTTATAAACAAGAATTAAATATTTTTACTAGTACAAAGAATTTAATTATATTTTTTTTAACTCTAACTTTAATTTTTTTATTAGGTCTTTACGATGATAAATATTATATTTCTGCCAATAAAAAGTTAGTTGTATTAATTTGTATAGTTTTTATTTTCCTTAAATTAGATAATTCATTAGTAATAAAAAATATTAATTTTAGTTTCTTAAAAAAAGAAGTTCATTTAGAAGATTTTGGTTTTTACTTTACATTATTCTGTTTTTTATTGTTCATAAATGCTTTTAATATGTTCGATGGAATAAATATGCAGAGCGCTTTATATGCCTTGTTTATATTCTTAATTTTATTAATAAATAACCTATATATTTATATTTCGTTACCTTTTATATTCGCTATCTTATTTTTTCTTTATTATAATTATCAAAGTAAGATTTTTTTAGGAGATGCGGGCACACATGTATTAGGATTTTTAATTTCATATTTAATTATTAAAAGTTACATTAGTTACTCAGCATTTACTGCAGATTTTATATTTTTAATAATGGCTGTTCCAGGTTATGAACTTTTGAGATTAGCAGTATCTAGATTATTAATAAATAAACATCCGTTTCACGCCGACAGAAATCACATTCATCATTTAATATTAAAAAAATATGGATATTCATATGCGTTGATTATTAGTCAAATATTAATTGTTGCGCCTATTATTATTTATTCTCAAACTAATTTAGCTGTAGCTTTAATTTTTTCTTTTATTTCGTATTGTTTAACAATTTATTTTTTTAAAAAATAAAAAACAATGTTTTCAGTCATCACAAAATTAAGATCTAATAGATTTGTTTCTTATTTAAGTTTATTTAGTTTTATTATCCCAAGTTATTTTTTATATCATTTACTTAAAAATTCATTGCGCTTTGGCAATTTTTATTTAGCTAAAAAATTATATTTTAGTATTTCTAAAAGATCCATTAACAATCGACTTAGTATAAGACTATTTTATGTTGAAATCTTGTTTTATGAATTATGTCTCTTTTTTGAAAAAAAAAAAATTTTTTTTAAAATTAGATCTGATCAATTGTTTTCAAAGGAAAAAAATAAAGAAATATTAGATTTTATCGGAAATATAAATAACAAGTATTATTTAAATCAATTAAATAATCTCCAATTGATGAATTTGAGATACGATATTGAAAATATTTTAATAGAGTTTGTTTCTTCTGATTATTTTTCACTAGATATTAACAAATATTATGAAGCCAGAGAAAATATATCCAGTATCATTTCAGGATCTAAAAAAGAAAATTTTGTATTAGATAAATTGTGGGTACAGTCTATTGGTCATTTTGTTTTTTTAGATGCTTTTATTAAAGCAGTTCTTTTAGGATTAGTTAAAGTCAAAACAGTTTCATTTAATTTTAAAAAAAAAGATGTAGCTAATATTTATTTATTTAATAAGTATAAAGAAATTCTTAAAAAAAATAAACTTTATAGAAACAACTCTAATAAAAAGTTATTTAAAAATCATATGAGATATTGGTTTTTAGATTCAAAAAATAATTTCTATAATTCTCATTTTTTATTAAGATATATATGGAAAAGGTTTCGTCAAAAAGAAAAATATTTATGTAAGAAATTTATTAATAATTCTGATGATCTAGAATTATTTGACAATTTGAAAAAAATTATTGGAATAAATAAATCTTACCAAAAAATTATTACCGTACATATTAGACAAAAAGGTTTTTATAAAAATGAATTTGATCTTGATAATATTAGGAATTTTGACGTTTTAACTGTTTTGCAATCGATTAATTCTTATAATAAAGATTTTTTTTATATTCTACTCGGTGATACTCATATGAAAAAAATTGGAAATCGATTTGACAATATATTTGATTATCCTCATTCTGCTTTAAAAAATGATAGAAATGATATTATTTTAATGAATAATTCCGATGCACATATTGGAACAAATTCTGGTATTACACACTTAATGTTACCTAATGATATTCCAACTTTAGCTATTAATTGGCTCCCATTTAATTATCATTATGTTAATGAATCAACAGTAGTCCTGCCCCAAAAAGTTATCATGAATAATAAAATAATTAAATTTGATGATTATTATAAGATTCAACCAGCAATTCTTAATTCTGGTTATGAGAGATATAATAATCTTAATTTAACTTGTCATAAAAATTCCGAATTAGAAGTTTCTTTAGCGATAAAAGATTTTTTAAATAGTTTATATAGTAAAAAGTGGATTAATTATGGAAAAAAAATTATTATAAATAAAAATAATTATGATTTTTATGGCGTCCCAACCAACTTAGATAATATTATAATGAAAGAATGGAGAGTGTGTTATCTAGATAATAACTTTTTAAAAATAAACAAAAGCTTTATTTAATAATAAATTATTTTTAATTTAATTTTAAAATATTAAGAGGTATTTAAAATCCGAGTCTATAAAAAGTTAATATTTTTGTTTATATACAATAAATTTAATTCATCATTTGCTAATATAAATTTTATTAATTTATTGTTTTATTTATATGCTGTAGGGTAGGGCGGTATGGAAGTTCACCAAATATATAAACTAAAAGCCTTTGAATTAAATTCAAGTCATTAAACTAATTTTTCAAATGTTTACATATGTGACTTCAATTATTATACCGACTAGAAATAGGCCGGAATATTTAATTAAGCTTATAAAGTTTCTTAGAAATAAATTAATCTTTAATCAGATAATAGTTGTTGATAGTTCTGATGCTGTTTACAGAAAAAAAATTAATAATATTTGTTCTATATATAAAATAGAATTATATAGAACATATCCCTCATCAGCTCATCAAAGAAATTTAGGAATTAAAAAAGTAAAAAAGAATAGTAAATATATTCTTTTCATAGATGATGACGTTACTTTTTATAAAAATTCATTTATAGAAATGAATAAGTCGATAAAAAAATATTATTATTCCAACAATATATGTGGCTTCGCTTTTAATCTTATTGTTAGTAATCAGAGTTTTTTCAATAAATTCAAGAAATTAAAAATTTTTAGGTATTTAAATTTGTATTCAAATATACCAGGAAAAGTACTTATAAATGGCTGGCATATGAAAATAGAAAGTTTAAAGGAGGATTTTTTTGTTGAATGGTTATTTACAGGGGCAACAATATATAAAAAAGACTCTATAATAAACAAGAGGTTTGATGTTAGTTTTGGATCTTATAGTTATCTCGAAGATTTAGATTTTTCATATTCATTATTTAAAAAAAATAAAAAATTATTATTGGTAAGTAAAGCTAAATTTTTTACCTTTAACACAATAAACCGAAACAATTTTAATTTTGGAATAATAGAAATAATAAATCGTTATAAATTTGTAAAAAAAAATCAACTGAATACTAATTTATTTTATTTTACTGCTTTTCTAAGAACCTCATTGTCTTTTCTAGGAATTATAAAATTTGATTTTAAAATTTTAAGTAGAGCATTTGGTAATATTTTTGCAATTTATAAAATAATTTTTTTCAAAAAAATATGAAAATAAATGGGATAGATAGTAATTATATTTATGCTTGGTGTTGTGATTTCAGTTCATATAGGGGTGAAGGAATTTTAGCATTAAATTTTCTAAAAAACCTTAACTATGTAACTAAAAAGAATATTTATGCTGAAAGTCCACATGGAATTATTTTAATTAAAGATGAAAAGATTTTTTTTCAAAACAATAAAATATTAAAAAAAAAAATAAATTTTAATTTTTATTACAATTATCTTTATCCATTTTATGGAATATTTAAAATTTGGTACAATTATTTTAATAATAAATCAGTATGTTACGTTAATTTTCTCCCATTTTGGAATTTCGCTCTTTTTTTATTGATGCCACGAAATGTTATATATGGCCCTGTTACTGGCAGTTTATATAATAAAAAAGTTAAAAATTTTTCAACATTTATAAGAAAATTTTTAATACCTATATTTTATCAAATCAGTGCAAAGATAGTTGCATACCAAGGTAGAAAACTAATTTTTTCCACAGAGATTTTAAAAAGTTATATAGAGAAAAAAAAATTAAAATATTATTATTTTAATTATAATTTAATAAATTACTTAAATTCAAATAAAAAAAATAAAAAAAAAGATATTGATATAATATTTTACTATAGAAAATATCTTGCGCATGATCATGAATTCCAAGTTAAAATTATTAAATACTTAGCGAAAAAAAAATATAATATTTACGTTGTTGGTGAAAAACTTAATATTCAAAATGTAAAAAATCTTGGTATTATATCTAGAAACAAATTATTTTATTATTTATCACGTAGTAGATTTTCAATTAATGAAGGAAGTAATTTTTTTTCAATTTTTTGTCAAGATTGCCTATCTAACGGCGTTAAAATATTTTATGATAAAGTAACAAAAGTTAAAAATGATTTTTTGCCAAAAAAATATTTTCTTGAAATAGATTTTAAAAATTTAAGTAATTCATTAAAAATAATTGAAAAAAATATTAAAGTTAAAACCTTTTTAAAAAAACATTTTTTTAATAAAAAAGAATTTTTAACAAATTACAAGAGTTATTTTAATAAATTCTAAAGTTTTACTTCCAGCAAAAAAGATAATAATTATTTTTTTTATGAATCATTTCTATAGTGCTTGAGTATCTTCCAATATTATTGTTAAATTTATTTAAATTTCTAAAGTATATTTCATTATCAATTTCTTCAAATTTTTCTTGATAGGAAATAATTTGGTAATCTATTTTTTTAAAAATAAAATTTAATTTTTCTCTTAGTGAAATAGGAATTTCAGAAAACGACCAGTTTGCAATAAATAAATTTTTGTCATTTTTTTTAAACTTATGAATTATTTTTTTAAGGTCCAAATAGTTATTGATAAGTATTATTTTTTTATTACTATTTAAATTCAGTCCAACATCTAAACCACTTCTTTTTAGATAATAATATTGTAATAAATTGACCTCAGGAGTATCAAATATATAGTATTTATAATTTTTATTAATTTTAAATAACATTTTAGCCATAACTCCATAACCACCTCCAAACTCAATTATATTTTTAAATTTTTCTAAATTTAATTTAGAAGAGTCTACAAATTTTTTTAAATGATATGCTTGATGAATTTTGTTACCACTGCTTTTTGGGTATAGAAAATACCTGACTGGATTTCCAATAGAATCCTCTTTAATAATATTTTTCCAAACTTTATAATTTTTATCAAATAATAGCTCTAGTAATTGAAATAGAATAAAAAGTCTATTATGTATAAAAAACATTTGTTGAATAAAACCATTTTGTAAAAAATTTAGTAATTTTTTATTCTTAATTAAATTTAGAATATTTCTACTAAAAACTTTATGAGTTTTTTTTTTTTTAATTTTTTTTGAAACCGTTTCCTTAGATAAGTTTAAAACTTCATTAAATATTTTTAAATCTC
>Ga0209358_10002424_pt1 | contig 14196 bp, 14 predicted proteins | sample LauGreFa1BDMLBSN_2_FD_187574 | JGI IMG/M metagenome (GOLD analysis project Ga0209358, IMG submission 187574) | Freshwater lake microbial communities from Lake Michigan, USA - Fa13.BD.MLB.SN (SPAdes) (version 2) | ecosystem: Environmental > Aquatic > Freshwater > Lake | place: Lake Michigan, USA... | reverse complement strand
CGGATTAGCGAAATCCTTCTTTGCTTCAAGTGCCCGAATCTCTGCAAGAACATCTGGATTCATTTGTTTCGCTAAAACCTCATCAGCATATTTCCCATATTCCGGAGCGCTGGCCACCATGTTTGCGACAATGAGCCCTCTCACATTGTTTTGATATTTCAGCGCATATTCCATGGCTAGTATTCCGCCCCAAGAATTTCCAAGCACATAGAAATTCGATTGATCGGCACCAATGGCCTTCCTTACTTGTTCAACCTCTTTCACAAAACGTTCGGTGGTCCACAAGCTGCTGTCTGTTGGCTGATCGCTGTAATAAGAACCCAGCTGATCGTATTCATAAAACTCGAATCCTTCGCGAAGAAAAAACGTCTCGAAGCATTCCATGTATTCGTGCGTCATGGCAGGACCACCGTGCAAAAGTAAAATCTTAATCTTCGGATTGTTCCCAAAACGCTTCGTCCAAACGTTAAACGTTCCAACCGGAGTTTCAATTGGAATCATCTTCACTCCACCGCCTTCTACTTCATTTGAGTAAGTGAAATATTCAGAAAAACTTTTTTGATTGGACACATTGGTCTTTTCTTCGTCTCCACATCCAGCAAAAACAGTAGCCAATGCTAACGCTGAAATAATTTTCAATAAACTCAATTTCATTTAAAATTCATTTTTACAAATATCGTTAATCGAATGATTATTCGTGTCGGTCGAATAATTATTCGACCCTATAATTCATTCGATGCGATGACAATTGTTTGTTCATTCCGCACATTGAAAGATTAGGTTTACCTGCAACAAAGGCTTTCTATCAGTAGCCGTTGCAATCACTCAAAAGAATCAAATTATCCAAAAATGAAATTGTATAACGTACCTTTTTACATTCGCTGTAAGGACGAGGATAAAGAGAAGTATGGCAATACAGAATTGCATTCAACAATAACGCATTACGCCATTGGTGACACATACATTAACATTTGGTTTGGCGGATTAAACCATCCAAAAAAATACAGTTTCAAATCAGCAACGGAATCAAAAGTGCTAAAAATGATTGAATTGGCATAAGCTGGGAAAGGACTGAACAGATATATAATTACGAAGGCGAAGGGGCTTTATGAACGATGAAGGAACTACGTTATTGGAAAATCGAAGATTTTATTCCTACTTCGTAATTGGAAAATCGGAGATTTTATTCCTATTTCATAATTCGAACTTTGTTGTTGGAACTGCGTTGTGATTAATCAGTCGAAGACATTCGCCCGAATGGCATTCGTTCTTAGAACATTCGCACAAAGGGCATTATTCCCTTCTCAAAAAAATTACTCCGACTGCCCAACGAACACCCATTGGTATGTTCCGTTCACATTTTCAAGTCCCCAATAGTTAAACGATCCGCTTGAGCGATCTCCGTTATCATTCAACGAAATAATTCCGGTGGCTCCTGAATAACCATTCGAGGCATTCAAAAATGCTGATTGCAAAGAAGCGGAGTTACCTGGAATTCCATCTTCATTTTCCACCAACTTCGAGATTACATACATCGCATCGTAAGCCGCAAGAGTGTATGCGTCCGATTGAATACCCGTCATTCCATCTATGGTGGAAATTATGGCAGACCATAAGTATTCTGTGGAAAGGGGCAAACCAAAATCTGGACAAAAGAAATTCGTAGCTACTGCGAATTGAGAAGCTAACGGATCCTGCAAAAGCGCTGAATTTTTCACAAATCCATCTCCACCGTACCAATTCACTCCGAATAAGATTGGGTCTGAACTTGCCTGATTGAACATCGCAACTGCTTCATCGAAAGACGCCAAATACACTGCAATTTGATCGTTTGTGTATGTTGAATTCAAACCGATAATTTGGCTCTTCACATCTGCTAAAACCGTTGTAAAATCAGTGGTTGTGGTTTCATAATTTCCAACAGAAATAACGTTACCACCTAAGTTGGTGAAATTATTTCCAACCGAACTTTGCAGACCCAAGTTTCCCGCGTCGTTGCGAGCTAAGGTTACAAGCGCTTGTTTGCCTGCGTTCTTGATTGAGTTCGCAAGAGCGGCTCCTTCTATTTGATCACCTGGAACAAAGCGAAAAACCATGTCGTTCGCAATGGCTAAACTGCTTGCGGTGCTGCCTTGGCTCACAACAAGTATTCCTAAACTATCTGCAATGGGTTTTACCAAAGCGAGCTCTGCGCTTGATTGTGGACCAATGATAAACTTGTATCCGCTTGAAGAAATATTCTCTACTGTTTGTGCAGCAATGATTGGATCTAACTGCGTTTCAAAAACGGTTAATTCAAATCGAAAAGGAATATGTCGGCTCTTAAAATCAGCATTTATTTCATCGACTGCAATTTCTAACGCTGCCTTAGAGGTCATTCCCAAATTCGACCAATCGCCTGTTTGAGAAAGCAAAGCCGCAACTTTGATTTGTTGAAAATCTTCATAATCATCATGATCGTCGTGATACTTTTCACAAGAAACAAAAGTGACAACGCAGAAAAACAAAACCAATAATTTCTTCATATTCTTTTCAATTTTGGCAAAGATGCACTGATTTTTTCTAAAAATAATTTTGAAAATACTCATCAGTGAAAATAGCATAGCTTATTTTTTTTCTCTTCTGGCAAAAATCTAAATAAAGTTCGCTCGTCTCTTTTTCCATGGCCTCTGCAACTTTCAATCTGAAAAATGAAATGTAGAGATCAATGAATTCTCTGTATCCATGGCGAATGTGGCCTACTGGAATGTTTTCCAGAATTGATTGAGCCTTTAGGTATTCTTCGTTCGAGATTAGAACCGAAACTTGAAAAACATTTAAAATAGATATCTGAGAGAGGTGGTACCAGCGGGATACTTCTAAGTTGTCTTTCAAATGTTCATTAACAAAACGCACCAAGAACTTATTTCTTGTAACCAAAGCCTGAATTGCTGGTTCATGCAATAACTCAGATTTCGAATCTGGGAAATTTTTAAGTCTTGCTTTCATGCGACGAATAATCGCATTCCGGCTGTTTGCGCTTTCAGCCGATAGAATCTTCAAACCAAATAATCTCCCAAATAGAATTGGATGCTGTTCGTTTTTTAAATCGGGCAAAAGAACAATTTCCTTTATCAGAAAGGGCTGCGACTGAAGGTATCTCTTCCAAATCGAAAGACATCGAATAAATGTAACGGTCTCAACATCGAGTCCTTTGGATTTCAATAACCAATCTATCCATTTTCCATACTTCCGATCTAATCGCGCATAATCGACATAAATTTTCAAAATAAGATCTCTGAAATTTGGCTCTTTCAGCAATCTCTTTTCTAATTCCTCATTGGAATATGTTCTAAAAAGCAAACCTGTTAAAACTCCTACTTGAGCTACTTCATCGTAGGACATTTGTGAAAATTGAAAAAACGGACTGCGGAATATTTCAACAAGTCCATCTATGTTATTTCTGAGTAGGAGCTCTCTCGATACAATGGTGAACGAAATTGCAAATTGAAGATTATTCAACTGCCTATATCTGAGCATTTCTATTATCCGGTGTATGTCGTCTGTTGAAACCACGACATACAGTTGCTCCCATGAAGGCCATGCGTCTACTTCTGTAAATCTCTGATTAAAATCCTGAAATGATTTAAAACCAATGTAGTTCGACAAATGATTTAGCGTCGTTATTCGAGGCTGTCTATACTCTGCCAAACCAAACATTCTTCTGAGTGTATTGTATGAAATAACCACTCCTGTTTTGCGAAATAAATCATCGGAAAGTAATTCACAGTCGCCTCTTGTGTTAATCTTCTTTCCGAATGAATTCTCTATTTTTGACTTTAACTCCTCTATCATTTTCCAAATGTACCAATAGTGTATCAAAATTTCAACAACATCAAAATAGATTTGTTTTAAATGCAACTTTAAACAACGCTCCGTCAATTACATTAAACTTAATCGAACACATGAAAAGAAAAATACAATTAATCCTTTCGTTTTGCCTTTTGGCGGGTGGAGCTTCTTTCGCACAAAATTGTCCGACTGCACCTACAGTAGGTTCTTCAAGTAACAGCTATACAAATTCATTTGGTTCTACTAATAGCGTAGCGGTAGACAAAAACTTGAACTCAGTGGTCTTTATACATCGCAATAACACAGCCGTTTATGGAGGAGATTCGGGCGATTTACGGTATGACATTTCAACCGATGGAGGAAATTCCTGGAGTACTGATCTAGGAGTGTTAAACTCTTCTAACGGAATTACTACGTTCTCTAGATACCCGCAAGTTTGTCTATACAACCCGGCAGGGAATACGAATCCGAGTAACGCCTATCTATCCTACTTCGCCGTGAATCTCGGCTCAAATGGATCTTGGGATGGGGCTGTCAATGGCGTGAGAAAACTCAACGGTACGGGCAATACTGAAAACTACAATCAGGCTGGCTCTACAAATGCAATACCTACTTCAATGGTTAAAGGTGCTCCAGGTGTTTTTTGGAGCATTGTCCCTAGTTACGATGGAAACATATTCAATGGAGCCAAGGTGTCAAATATTAAAATATTAAAAGGAACTTGGAACAACAGCACGCAAGATGTTCAATGGAGCACCAACAATGTGATTACACCAAACCTAGACACCTCATATAGCAGCGGTTTAACAGATTATCACATTTCCTTCTCACCCTCTGGACAGATTGGATGGATTGCTTTATCGGCTTCAATGGCAGGAATTACCGCCCCCGATCAGCAGTTTCCTGTATTCTATCGGACCTTAAACGGCGGCGCTACTTGGACCGGTCCATTCATAACTAACATCACCGACCAAAATCAATTCCCTTGCATTTCCAGCTGGTCGGGCTCCTCGATATACACCGGTGATTTGACTGTAGACGTTAACGGAGCTCCGCATTTACTGACATCTATTGGAGGTACTCTCCTTGATATAACTGTCACACCGAATACAGCGAATACTGCAAATGCAATCACTTTTCAAATATTCGGAATAAGCCCAACTGAATATGGCAATATATCAGTAACTCGTACAGCCGATGGCTCGAAAATATTTTATTGTTGGGGTAGCGTTGATGCTAGCTTTTATAACACAAATCCCGAAATAACAAATTTTTCTAACTTGTACTCCAAAGCGCTTGATGTCTCTACTATGATTTGGACGCCTACTAAAAACTTCACAAGCTGCAACACTGAAACCAATGGTAAAATCTTCTTCCCAAAGACAGCTTCCGAAGTCCTTCAGCCTTCACCGGGAGTCTACAAATTGGCAGTAATTTATACAGATCTAGATAATAATTTCGACCTAACACAACCTGTCGATTTCAAATTTTTAAATGGCATAGAATGGCACAATAGTGATTTCACAGTGCCGCATTTTACAGCAAATCCAGTAATTACAGCTACAGCGAGTAGCACTAATCTTTGCGAAGGAACGCCACTCACATTAACAGCAACAGGAAACGCTCCTATAATTGAATGGTCTTCGAATTTTTCTGCTAACATTGTCAATGGAGTATCATTCATTCCTAATACTATCCTACCCGAATTCACTGCTACTGGAGATGCATTCTCTGTAATTGCTATGAATGCGCTTGGTTGCATAGCCTATGGACAAATAAACGTAAGTTTCATCCCTTCACCCAGCATCAGTCTTACAGCAAGTAATTCAGCTATTTGCGCTGGACTTTCGCAAAATCTATCCGCTTCAAGTCCAGGGAATACAATTAACTGGACCCCAGGAAACATTGCGGGTGCATCAATAACCGTATCTCCGAGCACCTCTACTTCTTATACTGCAACAGCCACATCGCCCAACGGCTGCACATCGACCGCAACTACTTTGGTTACAGTTAACCCTATTCCAGCGGTTACAGCTGTGGCCTCGTCCAACTCAGTTTGTGCCGGCAGTTCTCTTACCTTAACAGGAACCGGTTCGGCAGAGGTTTACACTTGGAATAATGGTGTTACTAATGCACAGGCTTTTCAACCCAATGCTACGAACACCTATACACTAACAGGTACCAACACTACAACAAATTGCTCAAACACCGCGAATGTTAGTGTTGTGGTTAATCCGCTTCCGACTGTTATAACTAACAGTTCCGAAACTGTTTTTTGCTTAGACGCCTCAGGCCCAGCATTGGCAGCTCTTCCTTTCGGGGGCACTTGGATTGGTGCTGGAATAAATAACAACGCCTTCTCACCTCTTTCAGCCGGTGCTGGTGAGCACTCAATTACCTACTCATACACAGATAACAATGGATGTACAAATACCTCGGGCATAAACATGACCGTGCATGCTCTTCCAAATGTTACGATAAATACTTCAGGAGAAAATATATGCTCAGGTGGCTCGGTAACACTTTCTGGTACAGGAGCTTCTTCATACGTATGGACAAACGGAGTTATAGATGGAGAGACATTTGTGCCTTCGTCCACCAACAATTACAGTGTGTCAGGTACAGATTTGAATGGTTGCGAAAACAGCGCCAATGTGCTGATCACAGTGAATACAACACCAGTAGTAACGAATCAATCTCCAAATCAGACAGCAACGATAGGTACTGACATTTCCTTTTTTGTTGAAGCGGCTCAAACAATAGATACATACCAATGGCAAACAAACATTGGCTTCGGTTGGCAGAATTTAAATGATTTCGGTCAATACTCGGGAAGTAGTTCAAACTTGCTTACAATTTCTTCGGTAACCAATTCGAACAACAACCAACCATTCAGATGTATTATTACCCTTGGCGATTGCTCCGATACTTCTGCAATAGCTATACTAAACACTACAGACGTTGGCATTGATGCCATAAACGGCTCGAACTCTGATTTGAACTTTGGAGTCTATCCAAATCCCTTCACTGAACAAACCAAAGTTGTTTTCGAGCAGGTACAAGATCAAACCGAAATAACCATTTTGGACGCAAGAGGTCAACTTGTAAAGCGTCTATCTTTTTCTGGGAAACACTTAGTTATTGACAGAGAAGATTTAGCGAACGGAGTCTATTTTATTCACGTTAACGATAATAGACAAAACCGTCAAACCAAAAAGCTTATTCTAATATAATCACAAGAGTTTATTTAATAAAAAGGCCTTCGGGCCTTTTTTTTATTCTCAATCTTTCAAAAACCCAAACTTCCCTGCATTGTAATCTTCAATGGCCTCGCGAATCTCTTGTTCGGTGTTCATTGGGAAAACCTTCGGTTTTATTCCTACTGCGTAATTGGAAAATCGTAGATTTTATTCCTACTGTGTAATTCCTATTTCATAATTCCTCCCGATAGCTATCGGGATGCGTAATTGGAAAATCGTAGATTTTATTCCTACTGTGTAATTCCTATTTCATAATTCCTCCCGATAGCTATCGGGATGCGCAATTGGAACTGCGTTGCAAGAATCGTCGAAGACATTCGTTGCGATGCAACATTCGCCCGAAGGGCATTCGTGCAACGCACATTAGTTGCTTCGCAATTAATCCTTCAAAAACCCAAACTTCCCTGCATTGTAATCTTCAATGGCTTCGCGAATCTCTTGCTCGGTGTTCATAACGAACGGACCGTATGCGACATAGGGTTCGTTCAACGGTTCGCCGCTGAGTACTAGGATGACTGATTTTTTCTTTGCTGAAATGTGAATGGCTCCTGCTTCATTCTTGAATTGTAAGTAGTTATTCTCTGTTACAGCTGTTCCATTCACTTCCAACTCTCCGTCTACCAACAACAATCCTGAATTGTAATTCGCTGGTAATTCGAAATCAACGAATCCGCCTTCGTTCAAATGAACATCATACATGTGAATGGGTGAAAAGGTTGAAGCGATTCCGTTCACTCCTTTGTATTCTCCAGACACCACATGCACTTCACCACCGTTATTTGGAAGAGAAAATTTCGGTTTGTCTGTATGGACAATACTCTGATATTTCGCAGGAACAAACTTGTGTTTCTTCGGAAGGTTAATCCACAATTGAATCATCTCGAAAGCACCACCTGATCTGTTGAATGTTTGCTCGTGATATTCTTTGTGAAGCACTCCGCCTCCGGCTGTCATCCACTGAATATCGCCTGGACCAATAATTCCGTGATTGCCTTTGCTATCGTGATGCTCAACCGATCCTTTGTAAGCAAAGGTTACAGTCTCAATTCCTCTGTGCGGATGCACTCCCACTCCTTGTGAAATTTCAGACGGAGGAAAATCAACTTCCGCGTTGAAGTCCAACAAAAAGAATGGCGACATGCGTTCTTCGAATCCCTTTCCATTCGGATAAAAATTCATCACCTTGAATCCATTTCCAACCATGTGTCGGTTTGTCGGAGAGAACACTCCTTCCACACCTCTCATTCCCAAACCCTCATTCTCATTCTGCTTCCCATTCTCACTCTTCTCACTATCGTTCCCACTAATCTTCGAAACAAAAAAAGCACCTACTGCTGCTAGCGCTGTGCTGACGATGAATTTCTTTCTGTCCATTTTCAATATAATTGAGTGCTAAAATAGCACGAATGTGCGTTGCACGAATGTCTCCGACGAATGTTCAATGAACGAATGTGCTTCGCACTTCCTTTTCACTAAATAAACTTCACCCACCTTCTCTTAACTTTTCTTAACTTCTCTTGTCCTATATTATCGTCAAAGACATTCGCCTGAAAGGCATTCTGGCATATTCCCGCATAACAAGTTTTAGTTTTTCCATTCCCACCAACCTAATTTTATTTCTGAAAATCAAAATCAATTACCTACCTTTGACGTTAGTAACGTCACGCGTTACCATGATTAAATCATTTGGAAATAAAAACACTGAACGTATTTGGAGAGGAGAATACTCAAGAGCTTTCGCAAAGGAAATCCAAGAGACTACTCGCAGGAAACTTCGAATGCTGAATAGTTCTGCAGATATTATTGATCTTAGAGTTCCTCCTTCTAACATGTTGGAAAAACTCAAAGGAAATCTAAAGGAATACTATTCCATTAGAGTAAATAATCAGTGGCGAATAATTTTCAAATGGCAAGGGAACAATGCTTATCAAGTTGAATTAATTGATTATCACAAATGAAAAAACTAAGGAACATACATCCTGGAGAAATCCTACTGAAAGAGTTTTTAGAACCTTTGAAGATCAGCAGCTATCGTTTAGCGAAAGATTTATCTATACCACAAACGAGAATTTCTTCAATAGTGAATGGCACAAGACGTATTACAGCTGACACAGCTCTTCGTTTATCACTTTATTTTGGCAACTCTGCTAAATTCTGGCTATCCCTTCAAGACGACTATGACATTGAAGAAGAGCTTCGCTTGAAGAAGAAAGATTTCGGATTGATTAAACGATGTGATTTGGGTAATTGGAAAACCAAAGATTTAATTCCTCCCGATAGCTATCGGGAGGAATAATTTGAACTGCGTTGCTAAAACCTCGTCGAAGACATTCGCGAAGCATTCGCCCGAAGGACATTCGTGCAACGCACATTAGTTGCTTTGCAACATTAGTTGCTTCGCAACATTAGTCCTCCGCCAACTTCTTCTCGAATTTATTATAAATGAAAAACATAACAAGTCCGAATACGACCGCAGCTATAATCAATACCGTATTCATTAATCCCGTGACAGAAAAGGATAAGCGAATAAGTATCGTTGATATAATGAATCCTGAATTCCGTATGACCTTGTGGAACTCATCTGTGTGGAAAAACGAAAACAACAAAAGAAAAACATCCACGATAATCAAGACCGTAAAGAACTGCTCAAAGAACACGTTGTTCAAGTTCTGAAAAGCCACATCAGCCGATGCAGATGGAGATAATGTCCCCAACAGCCAAGTGGAAAATGAATAAATTGAAAGTGCCAACAAAATTGGAACAAGAGCCAAAGCCATTAGTTTCTTAATCTTAATAAAGCGAGCTGTTCCATCTTGATTGTTCATATCAGATGCATCTGCCACAACCCTATTCTTACTTTGTTTATAGAACAGATAAATCAGAAAAAACATAATCACTGACGCCAAAATATCATAGGTGAATTGCAAATCATATTTTTCAGTGAACCAATCGGGAGAAAGAGAAAGAGCGGAAAGGTCTTTAAAAATTCTTCGAATGATAATCAGCGTTATAATCTCGTATTGCTTACCGATATAAGTTGTTATCGAACGTGGCAAGTAATAGATTAGCAAGTACACCTCGTAGACCAGGATAAACGAGAACGGTGTGTAAATCGCAGCAATCGGATTTTCAAAAAGTGACGTCCCGCTGTCAATTTTTATAGCGCCTATATCCACCAGAAAGATGAGTGATAGGTGAATAAAGAAACTCGCTATGGCAATAATAAGAATGATACGCTCACTCTTTTTTCGTGTTTCATTCGAGAGAAACGTCTGGTAAAGAGACTTGGACATTTTATTCATAATGAGCTTAAAACAAGACTTCTAGCACAATGTTCAAACAGGGGAACTGCGTTGTTGGAACTGCGTTGTTAGAACTACGTTGTTGGAACTGCGTTGTCAGAACTGCGTTGTTGGAACTACGTTGCGGGAACTGCGTTGTTGGAGCTGCGTTGTTAGAACTGCGCTATTGGAACGAAGTTGTTGGATCGGTGTTATGATTAACCAGTCGAAGACATTCGCCCGAAGGGCATTCGTGCTTGCACATTCGCTCAAAGAGCATTCTTACCTCTTACCACACTCTTGACAAGAAGAACTCTTCTTAAAAAAGAAACGCTTCACAACATAAGCCAAAGCCAAAACCAAAACAACGATCGTAAGTGCGACTTGCATTAGCTGAAAAGGTTAAAGGTTAAAAGAGCAAGTGTGTACGCCATGAATCCCATGTAGAGCACTTGAATTATAGGCCATTTCCACGATTTTGTTTCGCGTTTTACCGCAGCGAAGGTGGCCATGCATTGCATTGCGAAAACGTAGAAGACCATGAGTGAGAGTCCGGATGCAAGCGAGTATGCGGGTTTGCCGGTTTGAAGATTAATATCTTCGCGCATGCGGGTGAGCAACGATTCATCTTCTTCGAAATTTTCTCCGGCGCTGTATAAGGTTGCCATGGTGCCAACGAACACTTCGCGCGCTGCGAATGAGGTGAGCAACGAAACCGTCATCTTCCAATCGTAACCCAACGGAGCGAAGACAGGAGAAATGGATTTTCCGGCTTGACCCAAATACGATTCTTCAATTTGTGTTTTGCCTTGTTCTACGGCCGCGTCGTTAATCTTCGGGAACGCCGCCAATGCCCACAGGACAATGCTAATGGCCAAGATTATTTTTCCGGCATCGAAGACAAATGCTTGAACTTTTTCTTTCAGGTGAAGAAGAATGTTCTTCCAGCGAGGCCAGCGGTATTCGGGCAATTCCAACAACAAGAAACTTTTTTCGGTGGAACGAATGAACTTGTTCATGACCATGGCCACCAGCAATGCACCAATAACACCCAACGCATACAACGCGAACAAGACCATGCCTTGCACGCCAATGAACCCATAGACATACGTGTTCGGAATTACCAAATAGATCAGCAACACGAAAACGGGAATGCGCGCCGAGCAGCTAATGAGCGGAGAAACCAAAATGGTAATGAGTCGTTCTTTCGGATTACCAATGACACGTGTTGAAAGAATAGCTGGAATGGCGCATGCCGCGCTCGATACCAAAGGAACTACGCTTCTTCCGTTTAGTCCGAATGGACGAACCAATCGATCCATAATGAATACCACGCGTGTCATGTAGCCTGTTTCTTCGAGCACACCAATGAAGAAAAACAGAATAGCAATTTGTGGAACGAAGACCAATACCCCTCCAACGCCAGGCACAATGCCTTGTGTGAGCAGGTCGGTGAAAATTCCTTCTGGAAGTTTGCCTTGCAGGTACTGACTGAAATTTAAAAAGATGCTGTCGATCCAGTCCATCGGAATGGCCGAGATGACGAACATGAATTGAAAAATAAGGAAGAGTACCAATGCAAATATTCCATATCCGAAAATGGGATGCACCAAAATCTTATCGACTTTCGTGGTGAAGGTATCGCGTGACTCACGCACGAAAGAAGGCACTTCGGTTAATCGTCGAACAATATCGCTCTTGCGCGCTTCGGCATCTCTGCGAGCTTCTGCAAGGTTCAGATTTTTTTTCAGTGGGAAGGAAATGAATGCTTCCACCGGTTTAATCTGGCACGCTGAAATGAAATCGATCAACGCCTTCTTGCCCTCGCCAGTTCTGCCGTTAATTTTCAAAAACGGAATACCGTTGAACGCCTTCGACATTTCGTTGGTGTCTATAGGTTTTCCTGCGAGCATATCGTTCATGGTGAGGACACCGATGACGGGTATATTCAGATCGCTAATTTGAGTAAGGATAACCAGGTTGCGTTCGATGTTGGTGACATCTACGGTTACGACCACTAGTTCGGGAAAGTCTTCGTGATTTCTATCGTGAAGAATATCGGAAACAATCTTTTCCTCTTCCGAGTATGCGTTCAGGCTGTATGCACCGGGAAGATCGAGCAATTCTGCCACTCTGCCGTCGGGCAGGTTGAATTTCCCCCAGTGTTTTTCCACGGTTACTCCGGGGAAGTTTCCCACCTGTTGGTTCATGCCTGTAAGCAGGTTGAACAAGGAGGTTTTCGCTGTATTGGGGCTGCCAACTAGGGCAATTTTGGTACACATGGTTTAGCAATCAATGGTCTCTATCAAAGACGCCTCGTCTTCGCGCAGCGAAAGTACGGCACCACCGGCATCAATTGCAAATGGACCGTTGAAAGGCGCTCTGAACAGCACTTTCACGTGCTTACCGGGGTAGAATCCCATTTCAATGAGTTTCGCTCCCATGGCATGTTCAGCCACACCCACTATTTGGGCGCATTCTCCAGGACGGTAATTAGCGAGCGATTTCTTCACCTTACAAATTTACTTTATCGGTTAGGAAGGGCTATACCTTAAAAGAGGTATTTAACCGCGAAGCGGATGACACTGCGTGATGACCGTCCCGGATGACACTCCGCGATGACCGTCCCGGATGACACTGCGTAATGACGCTCCGCGAAGCGGTCATCGAACTTGTTCGTCATCGATTGAAAATCGTCATCAGCAAAGCTGTCATCCACGAAGTGGTTTACCCATTCCTGACTTATATTTGCCTCCTCTTCAAGAACGGGGGTATAGCTCAGTTGGCTAGAGCGCTTGCATGGCATGCAAGAGGTCATCGGTTCGAATCCGATTATCTCCACAAAACGAATCCTGGAACAATTGTCAAACAACGGTTTCAGGATTTTTCGTTTCATCTCAGCCCACCATTAGCCCACATTTCTTCTCTTGCCTTCCCTTTTCTTCCCCTCTCTTCCCTTTTCTCACCCAGTCTTACCCTCTCTTCCCACTCCTTTCGTCAATTTATTTATTTACATTAATCTTGTTTTTGTCATAATATATTATTACTTTTGCATTCAAATGGTCACCAAATACATTGACTTATGAAAAATCAAAAATTACATCTCGATCAGCTGGAGCGCAAGCTTTCTCCTTACAGCAAGGCTTATAAATCGGCTCGTCCGGAAATTGGTTGGATAAAAACAATACGAAAATCCTTGGGCATGTCGCTTGAGCAACTCGGACGTAAAATGGGGCTGAGTAAGCAGAGCATTCAAAGTATGGAAAAGCGCGAGACTACAGGAGCAATAACTATTTCTGCGTTGAACGAAGTGGCGAAGGCATTAGACATGGAATTGGTATACGGTTTTGTGCCTAAAGGTGGAAGCGTCATGAATCTGGTTGAAGAAAAGGCGAAAAAAATGGCGACTGAAATTGTATTGCGAACATCCCAGAACATGCGGCTCGAGGACCAGAGTCTTCCGTATGAACGAATTGAAAATGCCATTGCCGATCGCACTCAAGAAATTCTTAAAGAACTTCCGAAAACATTATGGGATTGAATTTAGAATATTCCGCAGGACAAACACCAATTGATGCCAATGAAAGCTATAGGAACTTCGTTATTGGAACTGCGTTGTTGGAACTTCGTTGTTCAAACTTCGTAATGCCTAATGCGTAATTCCCCCCTATAGCTATCGGGATGCATAATTAAAAACGTCAAAGACCCTCGTTGCTTGCAACCCTCGTCCGAAGGACCCTCGCATAAACTTATGCCCTCGTGCATAGCACATTCGCGAAACATTCGCCAAAGCCATCCATTGCTTTCCAAATGGAAACGGAAGA